>Ga0098054_1000063_pt1 | contig 131795 bp, 143 predicted proteins | sample 16_taG_FD_75048 | JGI IMG/M metagenome (GOLD analysis project Ga0098054, IMG submission 75048) | Marine viral communities from the Subarctic Pacific Ocean - 16_ETSP_OMZ_AT15313 metaG | ecosystem: Environmental > Aquatic > Marine > Oceanic | place: Pacific Ocean | collected 2015-01-18
AAGGGTTCGAAAAATACCCACTCGGCATCTTCCATCAACAAACGCGCCACGATAGCCTCCGCAAAAGCTATCTTGAATCAGAGTTCAGGTGATTTGGGAATCCAGTTTGTCAACAGAACCTAATTCTGGACATATTCGAAACGGACAAAATCCTCCCCGACGACCAGGGAGGATTAGATCGTGCCATCGTCTATCAAGCGAAACTCTTGAGCAGTGGTAGTTGTGGCTCTCTCGCCGGAGTCATTGATCCCATGCTCGACGCATTGTTTCGGGAATTTCCCGGTGCAAGTAGCCAAACTTACACCGTAGATGTTCCCATGAAATCAAGCTGTTGATGGATAATCCTACCGGCTGAAGCGCTTGTATTTGATGCGGTGCGGGATTTCGGCTTCCGGCCCGAGGCGGCGCTTCTTGTCTTCCTCGTAGTCCTGGTAGTTGCCCTCGAACCATTCGACATGGCTGTCGCCCTCGAAGGCGAGCATGTGGGTGGCGATGCGGTCGAGGAACCAGCGGTCATGCGAGATGACCACGGCGCAGCCCGCGAAGGCGACGAGCGCGTCTTCGAGTGCGCGGAGCGTCTCGACGTCGAGGTCGTTGGTCGGTTCGTCGAGGAGAAGAAGGTTCGCGCCAGACTTCAGCATCTTGGCAAGATGAACGCGGTTGCGCTCGCCGCCCGAGAGAAGGCCGACCTTCTTCTGCTGATCGGAGCCCTTGAAGTTGAAGGAACCGACATAGGCCCGGCTCGGCATGGTAATCTTGCCCAGTTCGACGATGTCGGTGCCGCCGGAGATTTCCTCCCAGACGGTCTTGTTGGCATCGAGCGAGTCGCGGCTCTGGTCGACATAGCCCATGACGACCGTATCGCCGATCTTCAGCGTGCCGGAATCCGGCTTCTCCTGACCCGTCAGCATACGGAAGAGCGTGGTCTTGCCGGCGCCGTTCGGACCGATGACGCCGACGATGCCGCCGGGCGGCAGCTTGAAGGAGAGATCGTCGATGAGGAGCTTCTCGCCGAACCCCTTGGAGATGTGTTCGGCCTCGTAGACATTGCCGCCGAGACGGGGGCCCGCCGGAATGACGATCTGCGCCCTGCCCTCCTGCTGCTTGCCGGCCTCGGCGAGCAACTCGTCATAGGCATTGATACGCGCCTTCGATTTCGCCTGACGCGCCTTGGGGCTCTGCCTGATCCATTCGAGTTCGCGCGCCAGCGTGCGCTGCTTCGCCTCTTCCTGGCGGCCTTCCTGTTCGAGCCGCTTCTCCTTCTGTTCGAGCCAGGAGGAGTAGTTGCCTTCGTAGGGAATACCCGAGCCACGGTCGAGCTCGAGAATCCAGCCCGTCACATTGTCGAGGAAGTAGCGGTCATGGGTGACCATGACGACGGTGCCGGTGTATTCCTTGAGGTAGTTCTGGAGCCAGGCGATCGATTCCGCGTCGAGATGGTTCGTCGGTTCGTCGAGCAGCAGCAGGTCCGGCGCGGCGAGCAGCAGCCGGCAGAGCGCCACCCGGCGGCGCTCGCCGCCCGAGAGATTGTTGACGTCGGCTTCCGGGTCCGGACAGCGCAGCGCATCCATCGCCATCTCGACCTGTGAATCGAGATCCCACAGGTTCTGCGCGTCGATGATGTCCTGAAGCTTCGCCATCTCCTCGGCCGTTTCGTCCGAGTAGTTCATGGCGAGTTCGTTGTAGCGGTCGACCAGCGCCTTCTTTTCGGCGGCGCCTTCCATCACGTTGCCGAGCACGTTGAGCGCGGGGTCGAGCTCCGGCTCCTGCTGGAGATAGCCGACCTTCGCGCCTTCCGCCGCCCAGGCCTCGCCCGTGAAGTCCTTGTCGACGCCCGCCATGATGCGAAGCAGCGTCGATTTACCGGCGCCGTTGAGACCGACCACGCCGATCTTCACGCCGGGGAAGAAGGAGAGACGGATATCCTTCAGGACCTGCTTGCCGCCCGGATAGGTCTTGGACAGGCGGTCCATCACATAGACGTACTGATAGGAGGCCATGGGGCGCGAAATCCTTGGATTGAAAGGCGGAATTTGGCGCCTCTTCTAGCGGATCGCGCCGGAGCGGGCAATCCGGCCTATTCGCCCGCGATTTCAGCGCCCGCTCCCGCGAGCTGCGGCGGCAGAACCGGCAGCTTGAGCCAGTAGATCGCCGCGACAAGGGCCGCGAGCAGCGCCAGCCACATGGCGAAATTGATGCGCAGCGAGGCGGCGGACGCCTTCTGCTCCCACCAGGTGCGCGGGCGGATGCCCTTGGCGACGAAGACGGTCTGCGCGGCGAGATTGACGCAGACGATGTTGACGCCGAGAAGCACGGCGGCGCCGAGCGCGCCTTCCGGATTGCCCGCGCCCAGCATGATGCCGGCGGCGACGGCGGGCGGCATGAGCGCGACGGCGACCATGACGCCGACCAGCGCGCTCGAAAGCCCGGCGACGAGCGACAGCACGGCCGCGGCGCCCGACGCGAGCGCGAGCGCGATCCCGTCATAGCCGACTTCCGTGCGGCTCAGGAGTTCCGGCGCCTCGAAACCACCGGTCCACAGAAGCGCGATGAGAACGCCGAGCGAAACGGTGAGCGCGATGCCCGCCACATTGGTGCCGGCGGCCCTGAACATGAGCTGCCGGTCGCCGAGCGCGGTGCCGAGCGCGAAGGCGAGATTGGGCCCGAGAAGCGGCGCGATCACCATGGCGCCGATGACCACCGCGACATTGTCGTTGAGGAGGCCGATGGCGGCGGCGATGGCCGACAGGAAGGTGAGAACGAGGAAGGTCGAGTTGAGCTCCGCGTTGCGCGCGACCTCGTCGTGGATTTCCTCGCGGCTCGCCGCGCCTGCGCGAAAGGCGGGACGGTGCTCGGCTTTCTTTGGCTCGTATTTCGGCACCGTGCCTTCGACGGCGAGCGTGACGGCGCGCCAGGGCTCGCCCCGCCCGATCGCCATCTGCACGGCATCGGTGAATTCCTGCACGCGGTTCGTCTCGCAGACGAGATGCACGATGCAGCGCGCCGCGCCCGAATCGGCGCTGCGGGCCGCGAACACCTCCACGGCCTCGTATTGTTCGGCAAGGGCAACCAGCGTGTCGGCATAGCCGGCGGGCGCGGTGATCTCGATAACGCGAAGGGTCATGGCGGGCCTCCTCCTCTGCGCACTATCGCAGGAGAGGAGGGGGGGCGCATCCGTTTTGACGGAAGCGGCAACCGCCGTCGGCAGTGGCGAAGGCTGGTGGGCCCGGCAGGACTCGAACCTGCGACCAAACCGTTATGAGCGGTCCGCTCTAACCAACTGAGCTACAGGCCCCCAGCATCGCGCGGGCGGCGAAAACGCCCGGCCCCCGCCATATAGCAGGAGATGAGGGCCTGTCACAGACCCTTGGCCACCCGCCCCGATTTCGCCCCAATCCCGCCGGAAGCTCGCGGCAATCCGTTCAGGCCGGGTTCAGGGCGCAAGGCCCATAAAGCATCCCACCGACCGGCCCGTTATCCCAGAAGGAGGCATGAACATGCCGCACGCCCTCTCCCGCCCCGCCATCGCCCTTGCCGCTCTCGCTTTCGCCTCGGCGCTCGCCTTTTCCGGCGCGGCGCGCGCGACCGAGCCGCAGGAACCGCCCCGCACCATCACCATCACCGGCGAAGGCGAGGTGACGGCCGCGCCCGACATCGCCTATGTCGAGACGGGCGTCTTGACCGAAGGCAAGACCGCGGCCGAAGCCCTTGCCGCGAACACGGCGGCGATGGAACAGGTTTTCGCCGGGCTCGGCGAGGCGGGCATCGAGAAGAAGGACATGCAGACCTCGCAATTCTCCGTCTACCCCGTATATGAACAGGTGAAGCCGGAGGACGAGCGCCCGCACACGCCGAAGATCGGCGGCTACCGCGTGCAGAACCAACTCACCGTGAAGGTGCGCGACCTGACCGCGCTCGGCGGCATTCTCGACAAGGTGGTGACGCTCGGCTCGAACCAGCTCTCCGGCATCCGCTTCTCGATCGACGAGCCGGAAACGCTCATGGACGAGGCCCGCGAGGACGCCGTGAAGGACGCGCTGCGCAAGGCGAAGCTCTATGCCGGCGCGGCGGGCGTCTCTCTCGGCGAAATCATGTCGATTTCGGAAAGCGGCACCTCCATGCCCCAGCCCTATTACGCGAAGGACATGATGATGCGCGCGGAAGCCTCGTCCGTGCCCATGGCGCCGGGCGAGCAGACGCTGAGCGCAAACGTCACCCTGGTCATCAAGATCGATTGAGAAATTCGCAGGCTCGGCCGAAGGGGACTTCGACCGGAACTTCGCCCCCTTGCGTGACCCCTTGGGCGTAAGGTCGGCAAATCGGGCAAAGGCGGCGTCATTCATTGGCGCTGCCTTTTTTGTTTCCCGATTCGGGAACAAGACCTTTGGCAGAAAATGCGGGGTCCCTGTCCTTTCCGCCTGAGCCTTCCCGCGCGAGCATGAGGCATCGTCTGACACGACCTTATGGGAGGCCTCACCATGCGCGGACAAGGCATTGCCATTCCCTTTCTCTTCTTTTTTCTGCTCGGCCTGATGATCGCCGCGACGGCAGCGGACGCGGCAGCGCCCTCGCCCGCCGCGCCGATCGGACCGTCGCATGGCCGCGAGCGCGTCGTCGTTGCGGTGACGGCGCTGAACGAAGGCACGGAGGTGACGGACTTCCTCGTGCCCTATGGCATTCTTTCGGAAGCGGGCGCGAAGGCGGTGGCGGTCGCGCCGAAAGCCGTACCCGTCGCCTTCTGGCCGGCGGGCCGGATCGAACCGGACATGGACTTCGCGCGCTTCGATGCCGCCTATCCCGAAGGCGCGGACATCGTGATCGTGCCCGCGATGCATGACCCCGAAGACGAGGCGATGCGCGGCTGGCTGAGGGCGCAGGCCGCGAAAGGCGCGCTGATGGTTTCGATCTGCGAGGGCGCGCGGGTGCTGGCGGGAACCGGGCTTCTGGACGGGCACCGCGCGACCGGCCATTTCTGGGAACATGAAAGTCGCGCCGACGACTTCGAGGCCGTGCGCTGGCAGCGCAACATCCGCTATGTGGTGGATGGCGACCGGATTTCGTCGGCGGGGGTGAGCGCATCGCTCCCCACCTCGCTCATGCTCGCCGAGCGCATCGCCGGGCGCGAGCGCGCGAAGGAGATCGCCACGCATTACGGCGTGGCGGACTGGGGCGCGGAACACAACAGCGACATCTTCGGGGTCGGCATGAGCGAAATGGTGACGGCGCTGAAGAACCTGTTCTTCGGCTGGCCGCGCACGCAGATCCTGGTGGCGGCGCAGGACGGCGTGAGCGAGGTGGACCTCGCCTTCCCGCTCGACTTCCCGGCCCGGAGCTGGCGGAGCAGCGCGGGCATATTCGCGCCCGGCGGCAAGGCAACGACACGGCACGGGCTGACCTTGCTCGCCGACGAGACGGGCACCCCGCCCGAGGGCGCGCGCCTCGTCCGCCTGCCCGGCGACGCGGGCGAAGCCGACCTGACGCTGGACGACCCGGCGACGCTGCGCGAGGACATGCTCGCCTGGATCGAGGGAAACTTCGGCGCCGGCACCGCGCGCTTCGTGGCGATCCAGCTCGAATATCCGGACGCGGTGGAGGTCAGATGACCGCTCTCCGACTTGTGACTGGACGGTGAGCGGGTGGCCATGCAGGTTGGAGCCTCGCAGAACAGTCGGAGCGGAGCGGCATGACCATCGAGAGCGTGAAGGAATATTACGGCCAGACGCTGAAGGGCTCGGGCGACCTCAAGACGGATGCCTGCTGCGACCCGAGCGCCATGCCCGAACATGTGAAGGGCGCGCTGTCGCTCATCCATGACGAGGTGCTGACCCGCTATTACGGCTGCGGCCTCGTGATCCCCGAAAAGATCGAGGGGATGCGCGTGCTCGATCTCGGCTGCGGCGCGGGGCGCGACGTCTATGCGCTGGCCCGCCTCGTGGGGCCGGAGGGCTTCGTGGCCGGCGTCGACATGACGCCCGAACAGCTCGCCGTCGCGAAGGCCCATACCGGCTGGCACATGGAACGCTTCGGCCATGCGCGGCCCAATGTCGAGTTCCACGAGGGCTATATCGAGCGGCTTGGCGAACTCGGCCTCGAACCGGCAAGCTTCGACATCATCGTCTCGAACTGCGTGGTGAACCTCTCCTCCGACAAGCGCGCCGTGCTCGAAGGCGCACGCTCGCTCCTGAAGCCGGGCGGCGAGTTCTACTTCGCCGATGTCTATGCCGACCGCCGCCTCGACCCGAAGCTGGCGCAAGACCCGGTGCTGCTGGGCGAATGCCTCGGCGGCGCGCTCTACTGGAACGATTTCCAGAACCTCGCCAAGCAGGCGGGCTTCGGCGATCCGCGCCTCGTGACGAGCCGTCCGCTCGAGGTGCAGGAACCGGCGATCCGCCGGGCACTGGGCGCGGCGCGCTTCTTCTCCGCGACCTACCGGCTCTTCAACATCGAGGGGCTGGAACCGGCCTGCGAGGACCACGGCCAGGCCGTGATCTACCGGGGCGGCATTTCGCATTCGGAAGACGTGTTCCTGCTCGACGGCCATCACCGGATCGAGAAAGGCCGCATTTTCCCTGTCTGCGGCAACACGTTCCGCATGTTGAAGGAGAGCCGCTTCGCGCCGCATTTCGACTTCATCGGCGATTTTTCGCAGCATTTCGGCATTTTTCCGGGCTGCGGCACGCAGATGCCCTTCAGCGAGGAAGGCGGCGAGAGTTCCGGCGCCTGCTGCTGAGCGGGGAAGCCTTGTAATCCCCTGCGGGCGCCCCATATAGACGATACCGAGGCACTTCAGCGCGCAATGCGCCGCAGGAGAGCCGCCCGGCAAAGCCGGGGCCCGAGAGGGCCGGTAATTCATTTCGGTGCCCGACCACGGATGTAATGGCGAAGCAGTTGAAATGATTGGGACAAGGCCGGGCATTCCCGGCCTTTTTTCATTTGAAGGCTCCTCCGCAGGCCATCTGGCGAGGGGCGCATCGACGCGATCACCCAGACCCGAAAGGAGCCGGCCCCATGCCGTCCAGAAACGCCGCCGCACGCAGCAAGGCCCTCTTCAAGGAAGCGCCAGCCCAGGCACGCGCCACCAAGGCCGACAAGACGACGGAGGCCGCCCGCGCCGTCGCCGAGGCGGAATCGCGCGAACGCACCGCGAAGACGGAGAAGCTGCGCGCGCTCCGGCTCGAGAAGGAAGCGGCCGACGCGATTGCGGCGAAAAAGGCAGCGGCCGCAAAGAAGAAACCCGCGCCGAAGAAGAAGGCGAAAGCGGACGAGACTGAAACGGCGTAAGGCCGGTTTCGGAAAAGCAAAAAGCCCGGAACTTTCGTTCCGGGCTTTTTGTTTTGGCGTCGCGCCGCCTCAATTGTCGAGGAAGCTGCGCAGCTTCCGCGAGCGCGACGGATGCTTGAGCTTGCGGAGCGCCTTCGCCTCGATCTGGCGGATGCGTTCGCGCGTGACCGAGAACTGCTGGCCGACTTCTTCGAGCGTGTGGTCGGTGTTCATGCCGATGCCGAAGCGCATGCGCAACACGCGCTCCTCGCGCGGCGTGAGCGAGGCGAGCACGCGCGTCGTCGTCTCGCGCAGGTTCGACTGGATCGCCGCGTCGATCGGCAGGATCGCGTTCTTGTCCTCGATGAAGTCGCCGAGATGGGAATCTTCCTCGTCGCCGATGGGCGTTTCGAGGGAGATCGGCTCCTTCGCGATCTTCAGAACCTTGCGCACCTTTTCGAGCGGCATGCCGAGCTTCTCGGCGAGTTCTTCCGGCGTCGGCTCGCGGCCGATCTCGTGCAGCATCTGGCGCGAGGTGCGAACGAGCTTGTTGATCGTCTCGATCATGTGGACCGGGATGCGGATGGTGCGGGCCTGGTCGGCAATCGAACGCGTGATCGCCTGACGGATCCACCATGTCGCATAGGTCGAGAACTTGTAGCCGCGGCGGTACTCGAATTTATCGACCGCCTTCATCAGGCCGATGTTCCCTTCCTGGATGAGGTCGAGGAACTGCAACCCGCGGTTCGTGTATTTCTTGGCGATGGAGATGACGAGACGCAGGTTCGCCTCGACCATTTCCTTCTTCGCGATGCGCGCCTCGCGTTCGCCCTTTTGCACCATGGCGACGATGCGGCGATATTCCTGAATGTCGAGGCCGGTTTCGGAAGCAAGCGTCTGTATCTCGTTACGCAGATCCTTCACCTGGTCGCGCTCGTCCTTGGTGAAGTTCACCCAGCCCTTGCCCTTGAGGCGGCTGACACGGCGGATCCAGTTCGGGTCGAGTTCGTTGCCGAAATACTGCTTGAGGAATTCCTCGCGCGGCACGCCATGGCTTTCGGCGAGGCGCAGCAACCGGCCTTCGAGGCCCATCAGGCGCTTGTTGATCGCGTAGAGCTGCTCGACGAGCGACTCGATACGGTTGTTGTTGAGCGAGAGGCTCTTCACTTCCTCGATGAGGTCGGAGGTGAGCTTCTGATACTTCTTTTCCTGCGCGGAGGGCATTTCTTCGCCCTTGAGGGCGAGTTCGACCTTCTGGTCCTGCAGCTTGCGGAGCTTCTTGTAGTCGCCCGCGATCGTGTCGAAGGTTTCGAGCACTTTCGGCTTGAGCTCGGCCTCCATCGCGGCAAGCGACATTGAGTTGTCGTCCTCGCCGTCCTCGTCGACCTCTTCTTCTTCCGGTTCGACGCGCGGCGGCGCCTCGCCGGCAAGCGCGGCCTGGCTGTGGTCCACCTTCTTCGCATCGGGACCGGCAAAGGTCGCGTCGAGGTCGATGATGTCGCGAAGGAGAATCTTTCCTTCGTTGAGTTCGTCGCGCCAGATGATGATGGCCTGGAAGGTCAGCGGGCTTTCACACAGGCCCGCGATCATGGTCTCGCGGCCGGCCTCGATGCGCTTGGCGATGGCGATTTCGCCCTCGCGCGAGAGGAGCTCGACGGAACCCATTTCGCGCAGATACATGCGGACGGGATCGTCCGTCCTGTCGAGCGCCGTGGATGTCGTGGTTGTGGTCGCGACGGCCTTGCCGGTCGGCTCTTCATCGCCGTCGTCTTCGTCGGCTTCGGCGGCTTCACCGCCGCCTTCCTGGCTGTCTTCGGCCTCGTCGTTCTCGACGACGTTGATGCCCATTTCGGAGAGCATCGAGAGCGTGTCCTCGATCTGTTCGGAGGAGAACTCTTCGGAGGGCAGAACCTTGTTCAACTCGTCATAGGTGACGAAGCCCCGCGTCTTCGCGGCCTTGATCATCTTCTTGACTGCCGCATCCGACATATCGAGGAGCGGACCGTCCTGCGATACCTCGGCGCCGGCTTCCGGAGCTTCCTGTTCTGCCGCCTTGCTCGCCATTCACACTTTCTCCGCAAATCCGAGGCCCCTGCCGGCGCTCCACATGGAGCCAAGCCGAAAGGGCCCGATACCTTGAAACCAGATAGGTCACACGTTCGAGAGAACCAGAGCAGCACATTGCCCAGACATATAAAGGACAGAGGACGGAAGCGCCGCTTTCCGGCCGCCCGCCTTCCTCGTCCATCCCTTGTCGTCTGGATGCTCCGGCCGTCCCCGCCCCGGCTGACGCCGCGACCGCTCCGGAGTAACGCTGCCCTCAAATCCCGATTGGTTGACCGATCCCCGTTCGAACCCGGCGCGAAAACATCCTCGCCGGTCTCCTAGCCTAGCCCGTCCGCGGCATCCGAGCGCTCAAGCTGCTCCTGGATGGCCCGGAAGCGGGCGTAGTTTTCTTCCGTCATCTCGTCTGCGAGCGCGCGTTCGGCGGCTTTCAGTTCCGCCTCCAGCACGATCGCCCGCCTGTGCCGCGCCAGCGTATGCAGGAAGCCTGCTTCCGCCTCTTCCGGCGCTGCATCGGGCCAGGCAAAAGGATCGCTTCTGAAGGCCGAACCGGCCTCCAGACGCCGGGCGATTTCCGCCAAATCCCTGCTCAGCAAGTGGCCCTTGAGCGCTTCCCTTTCAAGAGGCGCATGGAGGGCGGCTATATCTATGATTTCATTGCGTAATCTGTCAAGAAATACGCAAAATTAGGCAAAATGTCCCTCTAAGGCCTTGGCACTGCTCCGATATTTGGCCTGGAATTGAGAATCCTTCATCACCCTGAGCTTACTAGCCTGTTCCATTAAATGCATGGCGTCTAACGCCAACCGGGATTTTAAGGCCTCGATTTCCGCCAACAGTCCAACAAAGCGTCGGTGGTTCTCCTCGGAAACATCGTTTTCATATTCGACCGCAACTTCATTTTTATGGGCCACAATTGCCTTCAATCGCTGCACATCGATAAAGTGAAGTATGCACGCCTCCATAAACTCGGTGTCAGGCCTCAACTTCGCAATTGGGAAACGCTTATAGAACTGGTGACCTCGCGGCAGCCCCTTCTCTGGAACAGCCTCTCCGTGAATCAAATCCAGCAAAAGAAAAAAGCCGTCCGCAATCTGTTCGTAGAATGTCGCAATTTCCGACACACCAGGCAGCACTAGTATTCTTATCAACTCATCTCGAAAATTAACGTGCGCGGGCGACGCAAAGTACGTCTCCTGAATAATGTCATGATTGACGTCAAAAATTTCGGGATGCTCAACAAGCGTCCCAAGAAGGATCCGCTCCTCTTCAAGATCCTTGATTTTCGAAGGCGTTTCCGACGCCGAATTCACACGCGCTAAAGAAAAGTTTTTCCTGTCATAATTCCAGAAAAGACTGCTTAGGCGAATATTGAACAACTGGCGATAGAATCTCTGAACCGTTCGATCCTCAATCGTCGCCACCAACTCATCAAAACGTCTAGACAGGCCAGCTTTTCTTTCGGGGGTGTCTATTGATGCACCGTTTGTTTCTCGCTCATAAAGCGCGTCCGCAAACGACTTCGCACCATAGACCAGAGCAGCAACACCGTCTGCCCCGTTTGCCTTTACAAAATCATCGGGGTCTTGCCCGGCCGGCAAATAGGCAAAACGCAATGCATAACCACTCTTCAAAAGCGGAAGCGTTCGATCCATCAATCTCCCTGCTGCGCGCGCTCCCGCTGCATCACCGTCAAGACAAATTACCGGCTCCGGCGCCAAACGCCACAACTCCGATACTTGGCGCTCGGTAATGGCGGTGCCCAACGCAGCCACTACGTTTTTCACTCCCGCCGCATAGAGAGAAATTGCGTCCATATATCCTTCGACAACCAGCACGGTCCCAGATTCAAACGAAGGCTTCCGCGCACGGACGAAGTTGAAGAGCATATCACCTTTATGAAAAAGCGGCGTCTCGGGCGAGTTCAGATATTTGGGCTTTCCGTCAGGGTCTAGAGTTCTTCCGCCAAAACCGATCGTTCGTCCGCGAGCATCCGAAATTGGAAACATCACACGATTTCGGAACCGATCATAAGGCTGCTGGATATCGGGCCCTGAAATAACTAATCCGGCCTCTTCCATCTGCGAAAGAGTGATGTCTTTCGCCCTCAAATAAGAAATTAACGCCGTCCGTGAATTTGGCGAGAAGCCCAACCTGAACTCACGGATTGTTTCGTCAGAGAGACCTCGACGAATAAGATATCTCAGCGCTTCCTTACCCGCCTCCGATCTGAGCTGCTGCTCAAAAAAGCTAGCAGCCATCTCCATTACATCGACAAGAGAAGCTTTTTGCTTGTCGCGTTCCGCAACAAATGGGTCTCGCTTAGGCATTTCCATGCCTGCTTCGGCAGCGAGTTGTTCCACCGCTTCTATGAAGGAGAGGTTCTCGGTCTTCTCCAGAAACTTGATGACGTCGCCATGCTCGCCCGACGAGAAGCAGTGATAAAATTGCTTATCGTCATTGACGGTGAAACTCGGGCTCTTTTCATTCGAGAACGGCGAAAGGCCGACGAACTCCCTGCCCCGCCGCGTCAGCTTCACCTTGCGGCCAACGACCTCCGAGACGCGGATGCGCCCCTTCAATTCGTCAAGAAAGGCCTTCGGGAAACTCATCTGTTTTCATACTTACCAATGTGGTCAGCGCGCCGCCACAGGGCACGCTTTGTATTCGAAACCACAAAAAACCTAGGGTTTGCGCGTCTTGAGGGCAGCATCCTCTCATGACGCACGCCGTGCGCCAACGCGCTTCTCGGCTGTGAACTTCACTTTAGCCGATTCGCACAGTTATCCACAGACTGTGGATGGTGTGACCAGAGACAGTCCCTGTTGCCCTTACGCCAACTTCTCTTTCACGATGGCGCCGGCCTTGGCGAAGTCCATCTGGCCGGCATGGCGCTTTTTCAGTTCGCCCATCACGCGGCCCATATCCTTGATGCTGGCGGCGCCCGTCTCGGCGATCACGGCCTGGACGGCGGCGGCGGTCTCGGCTTCCGAGAGCTGCTTCGGCATGAAGCTCTCGATGATCGCGATTTCCTCGTTTTCCTGCTGGGCAAGCTCCATGCGGCCGGCGGACTCGTAGATGCCGGCGGACTCGCGGCGCTGCTTCACCATCTTCGAGAGCACTTCGAGGATCTCGGCATCGCTCACGCCCGCGTCCCGGCCCTCGGTGCGGCCGGCGATGTCGCGGTCCTTGAGCGCCGCCTGGATGAGGCGGAGTGTCGCCATGCGGCGCTTGTCCTGCGCCTTGGTGGCTTCGGTGAGCCCCTGCTTGATGGTTTCCCGCAGGCTCTGGGTCATTGCCGATCTCCGATGAATTTGGGAGCGCCGCCGCATGCGGCTCACGCGCGCCCGGAATCGGCGACACGCTAAACCAAAGCCCGGACGCACGCAATCCGGGACCGCATCGCAGCATTGCAGTCAACCCATTGAAATCATTAATCTTTTAAGAAAACACGGGTGCTTGACGGAAAACGGGCGATCCCTTAGTGTCCGCCAAATTCAACGGGAAACCGAGTCTGTCCGGGCGGAAGCGCCGAAAGCTTCGCGCCTGCTTCCTGCAGACAAGTTCCTCCCCTGGAGTTGCCACGATGAAGGTGTCGACGAAAGCCGCCACGGAACGGCGCGTGTCCAAGGTCACGCAAGGTTCCGGGGAGGAGTCGGCATGAGCGCATCTTCGTCCGATACTGCCAGCCCGACGCCGAAAACGAGAGCAACGCCCATGACCGCCACCGAGAAGCCGACCGCCCTCCTTGTCCTGAAGGATGGCACGGTGCTTCCGGGACGCGGCGTCGGCGCCGTGGGCGAAGCGGTGGGCGAGGTCTGCTTCAACACGGCGATCACGGGCTATCAGGAAATCCTGACCGACCCCTCCTATGCCGGCCAGATCATCACCTTCACCTTCCCGCATATCGGCAATGTGGGCGCGAACGACGAGGACATCGAAACCTCGAACCTCGCCTCTTCCTCCGGCGTGCGGGGCATGGTCATCCGCGCCGACATCACCAATCCATCGAACTACCGCGCGGCCCGGCATCTCGACGGATGGCTGAAGGCGCGCGGCATCATCGGCCTTTCCGGCATCGACACGCGCGCCCTGACGCGCCGCATCCGCGAGAAGGGTTATGTGGACGGGCTCATCGCGCATGATCCGTCGGGCAATTTCGACGTGCCCGCGCTGCTCGAAAAGGCGCGCGGCTGGCCCGGCATGGTCGGCCTCGACCTCGTGAAGGACGTGACCTGCGGCCAGAGCTACACGTGGAACGAGGCGCGCTGGAAATGGGGCTGCGGCTACGAGCCGGGACATGAGTTGAAGCATCGCGTCGTCGCCATCGACTACGGCATCAAGCGCAACATCCTGCGCTGCCTCACAAGCGCCGGCTGCGAGGTGACGGTCGTTCCCGCCGAAACCAAGGCGGAAGACATATTGGCGATGAACCCGGACGGCGTCTTCCTGTCGAACGGACCGGGCGACCCGGCGGCGACGGGCGAATATGCCGTGCCGGAAATCAGGAAACTCGTCGCCAGCGGCAAGCCCGTCTTCGGCATTTGTCTGGGGCACCAGATGCTCGCCCTGGCGCTCGGCGCGAAGACGGAAAAGATGCATCAGGGCCATCACGGCGCGAACCATCCCGTGAAGGACCACACGACCGGCAAGGTCGAGATCACCTCGATGAATCACGGCTTCGCCGTCTCGCGCGAAAGCCTCGGGTCCGATCTCGAAGAGACGCATGTCTCGCTTTTCGACGGATCGAATTGCGGCATCCGCCTGAAGGACCGCCCCGTCTTCTCCGTCCAGTATCACCCCGAGGCCTCTCCGGGCCCGATGGATTCACACTACCTCTTCGACCGCTTCGTGAAGCTGATCGAGGAGGGGAAGTGATGGCTGCTCCAAACGTTTTGTTCTTTGTCTCTTTCTTCTTCGTCGGAGATTAAGACTTGAACGTCATGAAAATGAGAGATTTCAAACGTGCACTACTAGTGGCGTTTCTTCAGCATCATCGTGAATTCGGATTTCTTGATGATATGGAAGCTGCCGAAGTGGCAAGAGACGCGAGTCTCAAATTCGCATCGGGCTACATCGAACGATGCGTCACGGACTTCAAATCGCGGGGATTGTTAGACGCTGACTTCGTACTAGGCGAAGACGATCCTGACGATGGAATTCTGGTGCGGCTCACAGCCACCGGTATTGAACTCGCTGAAGATTGGGAGGAAGCAATAGCTACCCAGACATCAGCAGATTCGGCTACAGACAAAACTCCAATTGCAACTGCCACGCCTCGAAAATCGGCAGAGCAAACAGGAACTGGCATCGGAGCAATCGGCGAGTCCTCAATCGGTGAACTCGCTGTTGCAGAGATTCGGGGAGTACCCGCATCGGACCGGATGGTTTCACTAAACGACAACCAAAAAGCGTTTAATGAGTTTCATACAAATCTTGTTGAGTTGATACAGGCGCTGAATTCAGGTGAACAAGACACCAACCTTTCAAGCGAAGATATACTGGTCGTTCGAGGCCAGCTGGAAGCTGCGCGACGACTCGTCGAAGCGTCACCAGACGTAACTGTTGCCGCGCTGATGTCCGTTCTTATTCCTCCCGTCAAATTTCTCGCAGGTTGTGTGACAGCCGGGATTATTGGAAACAAGGCAACAGCAATCCTCGACTTCCTTCTGACTTTTGTGAGCTAAGGCGCGTCATGCCCAAACGTACAGACATCAAAAGCATCATGATCATCGGCGCGGGACCGATCATCATCGGACAGGCGTGCGAGTTCGATTACTCCGGCACGCAGGCCTGCAAGGCGCTGAAGGACGAGGGCTACCGGATCATCCTGGTGAACTCGAACCCCGCCACGATCATGACGGACCCGGAGCTCGCCGACGCGACCTATATCGAGCCGATCACGCCGGAAATCGTCGCGAAGATCATCGAGAAGGAGCGGCCCGACGCGCTGCTGCCGACCATGGGCGGCCAGACCGCGCTCAACACCGCGCTCGCGCTCGCCGATATGGGCGTGCTCGAAAAATTCGGCGTCGAGATGATCGGCGCGAAGCGCGAAGCGATCGAGATGGCCGAGGATCGCCAGCTCTTCCGCGACGCGATGGACCGCATCGGTCTCGAAAGCCCGCGCTCGCGCGTCGCGCACAATATGGACGAGGCGCTGGACGCGCTGGAATTTGTGGGGCTCCCCGCCATCATCCGCCCCTCCTTCACCATGGGCGGCACGGGCGGCGGCATTGCCTACAACAAACAGGAATTCTCCGACATCATCGAAAGCGGCCTCGACGCAAGCCCGGTGAACGAGGTGCTGGTCGAGGAAAGCGTGCTCGGCTGGAAGGAATACGAGATGGAAGTCGTCCGCGATCGCGCGGACAACTGCATCATCATCTGTTCGATCGAGAATGTGGACCCGATGGGCGTCCACACGGGCGACTCGATTACCGTCGCGCCCGCGCTGACGCTCACCGACAAGGAATATCAGGTGATGCGCAACGCGAGCCTCGCCGTGCTGCGCGAGATCGGCGTCGAGACCGGCGGGTCGAACGTGCAGTTCGCCGTGAACCCGAAGGACGGCCGCCTCGTCGTCATCGAAATGAACCCGCGCGTGTCGCGCTCTTCCGCGCTCGCATCCAAGGCGACGGGCTTCCCCATCGCCAAGGTCGCGGCAAAGCTCGCCGTCGGCTACACGCTGGACGAATTGCAGAACGACATCACCAAGGTCACGCCCGCGAGCTTCGAGCCCACCATCGACTATGTGGTGACGAAGATCCCGCGCTTCGCCTTCGAGAAATTCGCGGGCGCCGAAAAGCTGCTCGGCACGGCGATGAAATCCGTCGGCGAAGCCATGGCCATCGGCCGCACCTTCCAGGAGAGCCTGCAGAAGGCGCTGCGCTCCATGGAAACGGGGCTGACGGGCCTCAACGAAGTGACCGTGCCCGGCATGGGCGAAGGCGACGACAAGAACGCCATCCGTGCCGCGCTTGGCCGCCCGACGCCCGACCGCCTGCTCGTAATCGCGCAGGCGCTGCGCCACGGCATGAGCCACGACCAGATACAGGCCTCCTGCTCTTACGATCCCTGGTTCATCGAACAATTGCAGGGCATCGTCGACGCGGAAGCGCAGGTGCGCGCGAAGGGTCTGCCGCAGACGAAGGCGGAAATGCGCGCGCTGAAGGCGATGGGCTTTTCCGACGCACGGCTCGCGGAGCTCGCGGGCGCGCAAGAGGAAGCCGTGCGCAAGGCGCGCCGCGAAATGGGCGTGCGCCCGGTCTACAAGCGCATCGACACCTGCGCGGCCGAGTTCGAAAGCCTCACGCCCTACATGTATTCGACCTATGAGACGGATTTCGATGGGCACGCCGATTGCGAGGCCGACCCGTCGGACCGCAAGAAGGCGATCATCCTGGGCGGCGGTCCGAACCGCATCGGCCAGGGTATCGAATTCGACTATTGCTGCTGCCACGCCGCCTTCGCGCTCGATGAAGTCGGCATCGAAAGCATAATGGTGAACTGCAATCCGGAAACCGTGTCGACCGACTACGACACGTCGGACCGCCTCTATTTCGAGCCGCTCACCGCCGAAGACGTGCTGGAACTGATCGACCTCGAAATGTCGAAGGGAACGCTTGCCGGCGTCATCGTGCAGTTCGGCGGACAGACGCCGCTGAAGCTCGCGAACGATCTCGAACGCGCGAACGTGCCGATCCTCGGCACCTCGCCCGACGCCATCGACCTTGCCGAGGACCGCGACCGCTTCTCCGCGCTGCTCCAGAAGCTCGGCCTCAAGCAACCGCCGAACGGCATCGCGCGCTCCGCCGTCGAGGCAAAGGCGATTGCCGAACGCATCGGCTATCCCGTCGTCATCCGTCCCTCTTATGTGCTTGGCGGACGCGGCATGGAGATCGTGCGCGATGCGGCGCATCTCGACCGCTACATCAACGAGGCCGTGATCGTGTCGGGCAAGAGCCCGGTGCTTATCGACTATTACCTGCGCGATGCCATCGAGGTGGATGTCGACGCGCTGTGCGACGGCAAGGACGTCGTGATCTGCGGCATCATGGAACATATCGAGGAGGCGGGCGTGCATTCGGGCGACAGCGCCTGCTCGCTTCCCCCTTATTCGCTGAAGCACGACGCCATCGAGGAAATCGAACGGCAGACGCGCGCCATGGCGCTTGCGCTGAATGTCGGCGGGTTGATGAACGTGCAATACGCAATCCAGGACGGCACGATCTACGTGCTCGAGGTCAACCCGCGCGCCTCGCGCACCGTGCCTTTCGTCGCAAAGGTGATCGGCGAGCCCATCGCGAAGATCGCGGCAAAGGTCATGGCGGGCGCGTCGCTCGCATCGTTCGACCTCAAGCCCGATGCGCATGGCCGTGTCGCGGTGAAGGAAGCGGTCTTCCCCTTCGCGCGCTTCCCCGGCGTCGATACGATCCTCGGGCCGGAGATGCGCTCGACCGGCGAAGTGATGGGCCTGGACAAGAGCTTCGCCGTCGCCTTCGCCAAGAGCCAGCTCGGCGGCGGCTCCAAGGTGCCGGTCTCCGGTACCGTCTTCGTGTCGGTGAAGGATTCCGACAAGGAAAAGATCGTCGCCCCGGCGAAAAAGCTGCTCGACATGGGCTTCAAGCTCATCGCGACCGGCGGCACGCAGCGCTATCTCGCCGAACAGGGCCTCGATGTCGGCATCGTCAACAAGGTGCTCGAAGGCCGCCCGCATATCGTGGATGCGATCAAGAACGGCGAGGTCGCGCTCGTCTTCAACACGACCGAGGGCGCGCAGGCGCTCGCCGATTCGATGTCGCTGCGCCGTTCCGCGCTGGTGATGAAGGTGCCTTACTACACGACGGTCGCGGGCGCCCGCGCCGCCGTGGAGGGAATCGACGCCATCCGCCGCGGACAGCTCGAAGTTACCTCGCTCCAGTCCTACACTTGAGCGAACCCGGAGCGGGGCCTGCGGAAATCGCATTTGACGCGCGGCGCCGCCCTAACCCACAATCGGGGTCCCCAGTCGGGGGCGAAGTCCCGCCAGTCACGGCTCCTTGATGAGCCCGGCGGGATTTTCATCAGATGCGAGAGGAACGCCCGGCCGGAGCAGGCGCCGGGCCGGTAACGAAGAAAGATCGTCGAGAGAAATGGAAAAGATTCCAATGACTTCCGAGGGCTACAGATCCCTGGAAGAGGAGATCAGGTTTCTGAAGTCCGTCGAGCGGCCGCGCATCATCAAAGCGATCGCCGAGGCCCGCGCGCATGGCGATCTGAGCGAGAATGCCGAGTACCACGCCGCGAAAGAGCAGCAGGGCCTCAATGAGAGCCGTGTGGCGGAGCTTGAGGACAAGATTTCCCGCGCCGACGTGATCGACGTCACGAAACTATCCGGCGACACGGTGAAGTTCGGCGCGACCGTCGATCTCGTGGACGAGGATACGGACGAGGAAGTGACCTACCAGATCGTCGGCGAGGTCGAGGCCGATGTGAAGAAGGGCCGCGTCTCCATCACCTCCCCCATCGCCCGCGCGCTGATCGGCAAAGCGGCCGGCGACAGCGTGGAAGTCGTGACGCCCGGCGGCGGCAAGAGCTATGAGATATTGAAGGTGCGGTTCGGGTAGGCCGCCCCTACTCCTCTTCCAGCATCTCCACCGGCACACCCGGCTCGTGCTTCGAGCGGCGGATGGTGAGCGAGGTGCGCACGCTCGCGACATTCGGCGCGGGCGTCAGCTTCTCGGTGAGAAAGCTCTGGAAGGTGGATAGGTCCGGCGCGACGCACTTCAAGATGAAGTCGATATCGCCGTTCAGCATGTGGCATTCGCGGACGAGCGGCCAGGTCGCAACCGCCGCCTCGAAGGCCTTCAGGTCCGCTTCGGCCTGGCTGTGCAGCCCGACCATGGCGAAGACAGTGACCTCGAAGCCGAGCGCGCGCCCGTCGAGGTCGGCGTGATAGCCCTTGATGAGACCCGCCGTCTCGAGCGCCCGCACGCGGCGCAGGCAGGGCGGCGCCGAAATGCCGACCCGCGACGCGAGGTCGACATTGGTGATCCGCCCGTCCGCCTGCAATTCGGCGAGAATCCTGAGATCGATATGGTCGAGCTTTGCCCGCTTCATCGGGGGTCTCCGCGCGGTCGTGCCGCATTCGGCGTGACTTGTGGCTTTCGGCGCTTTACTTACTCTCTTGGATGCCGCGTTTCAGCAATAATATTACCCGATAGCGCACGAATATGTCCCCGAATCTCGATTCCAACCTGACATGCTGGGTCCTGACCAACGGCATGGCCGGCTACGAAGCGCAGGCCGTCGGTATAGCTGAAGCCTTGGGGCTCAAACCCGAGATGAAGCGCGTTACCCCGCCCGCACCCTGGAGCTGGCTTGCGCCCTGGGGGCCGGCCGCACCGGACGCGAGCGTCGCCCCACCCTGGCCGGACCTGTTGATCGCCTCCGGCCGCCAAGCGATCCCCTATGCGCGGATGATCCGCCGCAAATCCGGCGGACGAACCTTCACCGTGGTTCTGCAGCACCCGCGCGTCGCCCCTTGCCGCTTCGATTTCGTCTGGGCGCCGGTGCACGATCAGCTCGAAGGGCCGAACGTCCTCTCCACCGTCGTCTCGCCCCACCGCCTGACCCGGGCCCGCCTCGCCTCCGAGGCGGAGGTCTTCGCGCCCCAGGTCGCGCATCTGCCGCATCCGCGCGTCGCCGTGCTGATCGGCGGCACAAACTCCGTGTACAGCCTGACGGAAGAGACGGCGGCGCAGATCGCGGCGCAGCTAGGCGCCGTGGCGGACAGGGGCGCGGGCTTGATGGTCACCCCGTCGCGCCGCACCGGCGAGCGGCAAACGCACATTTTGAAGGACACGCTGAAGGACAAGCCTGCTGTCGTTTGGGACGGCACCGGCGCAAACCCTTATTTCGGATTCCTCGGACTTGCCGACGCCGTCATCGTCACCTGCGACTCGGTCAACATGGTCGGCGAGGCTGCCTTCACCGGGAAGCCCGTCCTCGTGATCGAACTCGAGGGTGGATCGCCGAAGTTCCGCCGCTTTATCGATGCCATGTACGAGAGCGGCGCGGCGCGGCCTTTCAGGGGCACGCTTGAAAGCTGGGAGTACGAGCCATTAAATGCTACCGATGAGATCGCCGGAGCGATCGCGGCTCGCTTCGCGGCGCACATCGAGAAACAAAGGTCGCAGGCAAAAAAGGGTTAATCGGGTGCGGCAATTGGATGCCGCGACATTTGGGACGTTGCGGGTTCCGCCCCGATCTCCGCAAGATCGCCCGCGGAACGATACCTCTGTGAGTGACGAACCCGGACGGGCGACTGGAAGGTAAATGGCATCATGAGCCTCATCGACATTGAAGCACTGCGCGCGACGCCGCTGAAAACGGATCCTTACGAATATCTCGTGGTCCCAGCCTTCGTGACGGGCAAGGCGCTCGACAGCGTCATCGCCGACTTCCCCAATATCGAGTCGACAGGCTCCATCCCGCCGAGCGAACTCGACATTCACGGCAGCTTCGCCAATCTGCTCCAGGAAATGAACGGGCCGGAGTTCCGCAAGGCGATCGAGGAAAAGTTCAACGTCGATCTCACCGGCCGGCCGAGCATGTTCACGATCCGCGGACACTGTGCGCGGAACAACGGCAAGATTCACACCGACACCGAGTCGAAGATCATCACCGTGCTCCTCTACCTGAATCAGGTATGGGAAGCCGGTGGCGGGCGCTTGCGCATCCTTCGTTCGGCAACCGATCTCAACGACGCGGCCGATGAAGTCTCCCCCAATGGCGGCACGCTCCTGGTCTTCAAGCGCTCCGACAAATCCTGGCACGGACACGAACCCTTCGAAGGCCAGCGCCGCGCCATCCAGATGAACTGGGTGCGCGACGAAGACGTCGTCGCGCATGAGCAGCGCCGCCACCGTTTCACCTCGACGCTGAAGCGTCTCAATCCGTTCGGTTCGCGCGCAACGCGCGAAACGACCGGTGCCTACTGAACAGCGTATCGAGGACAGAGCGATGACCCTGCAGATCGAGACTTTCAAGAACGCCGACCTCTCCCACGGCTGGCGGCCGGGCAACAATGCCGGCGGCGCGACGCTCTTCAAGGCGCTCGGCCATCCGCTGACGGCGCCGAAGGGACAGGCGCTGATCGCCGACCTCGCCAAGGCGGGGCCCGTCGCGGTCTACGATCCTTCCGGCACCATCGGTAATTTCCACGCCTATTACGACCTCGGCCGGCTCGACGTTGCAGGCTATTTCGTGCAGCGCGTCGAGGATCTGGGCTCGACCTTCCTCGGCCACGAGGCGCAGCCCGTGAGCGCGATGAAGAAGTCGAACGCAAAGGCCGTTCTCGTTCTCGCCTTCGATGCGAACAAGACCCTCCCCTCGATTGCCCATGTCTTCCCCGACGGCGCGCGCATCGCGACGCTGGACGACATCCGCCTGCCGGACGACATGCTGACCAACAAGGCGAACTATCTCGACCCCATGAACTTCGCGACCAACTTCGCGCTCATGCGTGAGAAGAAGGGCGCGAACAGCCATGACGGCATCCACACCCGCGTCGCGAGCGCGAATTACTGGGGCCTGCATGGCGCCGACAACCCGGAACTCTGGCTCTGCCTCTTCGACGAAAAGGGCAATCAGCTTGCCGAGTGGCGCGAGGCGCTTCCCATCGCCGGCGCTCCCTTCACGGTGGACAGCGCCGAAATCCGCGAACGCTTCGGCCTTGAGGACTTCACCGGTTCCCTCTTCATCCACGCCGTGCGCATCAAGGGCCACGACGTCGTGAAGTATGCGCTCGACATGTATGGCGAGGACGGGCTTGCGCTTTCCTGCAGCCATGACGCGAACGCCTGGCCGGCCGATTATTACGCAGGCATGCCCGCCGGCGAGGACGGCGAGCAGGTGACGCTCTTCGTGCAGAACTCGCATCCGATGCCGATTCCGCCGCGCACCGTCGGCCTCAATATCATGGGCGCACAGGACGTCTCCTGGTATGAGGACGAAATTCCTCCCTTCGGCACGCGCGGCATTCCGCTGAAGAGCCTGCTGCCGGATGCGAAATGGCCGGACCAGATCGAGGTTGTGGCGGGACGCTACTTCGTGCGCCCGCGCTACGAGGTGATCCGCGATAGCGGTCAGCGCCGCCTCGCCCATGCGAACGTGGAACGCACCGACCTGAAGCCTACCCCCGAGATCGCGAAGCTCGGCAAGCACATGGGCAAGGGCTACATCATGCCGCTGCCCATCCTGCCCCGCGACAAGTTCACGACCGTCATGATTCCGACGCCGATGGCGCGCGACGAACACGAGCTGCCGATCCGCGCCGAGATGATCGACGCCAACGGCTCCCTCGTCGCCTCGAAATATCTCGGCCGCATTCCCCGCCGCGAAAGCGTCGAGGTCGATATCGAGAGCTGGGTGAAGGATGAGGCGCTGAAGATTCCTTCAGGCTATGGCCATGTCGAATTCCTCTACGACTTCCGCGAGGGCGGCGATGCGAATGGCTGGCTTCACGCGCTGGGCCGCTTCGAACAGAAATCGAGCGGGCACCGCGCGGAGACGATCTTCGGCGCGCATATCTACAACACGGCCGTGATCTACAAGGACGAGCCGCAGAGCTACACCAACAAGCCGCCGGGGCTCACCACGCGCCTCTTCCTGCGCGTCGCGGGACCGGCACTCGAGGACGGTGCGCTCGACACGCTCTGCCACCTGATCTATCCGGCGTCGACCGACTGGCACCCGAAGAGCTCGACGCTGCTCATCCTGCACGACGCCGACGGCAAGCCCGTCGCCGAAACAAAGGTCGAGATCGCCTGCGGTGGTTCGTTCCACTGGCGGCTGTCGGAAGTCTTCCCGCGCGAGGACCGCGAGAAGATGGGCGGCGCGGGCTATGTCATCATCCGCGACACGACCTGCCGTCTCTTCGGCTTCCACGGTCTCGTGAACGGCGACAAGAGCTTCTGCCTCGATCACATGTTCGGGTTCTAGAGGTCTCGCCGGCAGGGTCACGCAGGCCCTGCCGGTTCCTTTACTGCGCCCGGCTGCCGGCAAATCCCCTGCCCCTCGGAAATCCGCCCGGCAAAATGTCGCAGCGCAGCATTTCCCCTTGAACATATTTTAGAATGCGTCTAAATAACGGGAAAGCCCGGGTCCTTGCCAGGGCTCGTCACACAGTTTCAAAGGAGTTTCCCTAAATGGCCGTACTCGTAGGCAAGCAGGCCCCCGATTTCACCGCCGCCGCCGTCTTGCCGGATGGCGAAATCGTCGAGGATTTCAACCTCCGCTCGTACCTCAACGGCTCTTACGGGCTCGTCTTCTTCTACCCGCTGGATTTCACCTTCGTGTGCCCCTCGGAGATCCTCGCCTATTCGAACCGCGTGCCGAAATTCGAGGAATTGAACGTGAAGGTCGTGGCCGTCTCGGTCGACAGCCAGTTCACCCATGCCGCCTGGCGCAACACCGCGCCGAAGGACGGCGGCCTCGGCCCTGTGAAGTTCCCGATGGTGGCCGACATGACGAAACAGATCGCGCGCGACTATGACGTGCTGATCGAGAAGGACGGCGTGGCCCTGCGCGGCACCTTCCTCATCGACCGTGACGGCGTCGTCCGCCACCAGCTCGTGAACGACCTGCCCCTCGGCCGCAACGCCGACGAGGCGCTCCGCATGGTCGATGCTCTCCAGTTCCACGAAGAGCATGGCGAAGTCTGCCCTGCCGGCTGGAACAAGGGCGACGAAGGCATGCAGGCAGACGCCAAGGGCGTCGCCAAATATCTGGGCGAGCACGCCGAGGCGCTCTAAGCCTCTCTTTTGGCGGACCCGGCCGGCACCTATATAGTGTCGGCTGGGCTCGCCAACCGCCCCGACCAACCCTTTCACGGCCCGCCTTCTCCACGGCTCAAGCGCACGGAAGCATCATGTCCGACACCAAACACGCCAAAGTCCTCATCATCGGCGCCGGCGCCGCAGGCTACACCGCCGCGATCTATGCGGCGCGCGCCATGCTTGAGCCCGTGCTCATCCAGGGCATCCAGCCGGGCGGCCAGCTCACCATCACCACCGATGTTGAGAATTATCCGGGCTTCGCCGAGGCGATCCAGGGCCCCTGGCTGATGGAGCAGATGGAGGCGCAGGCGCGCCACATGGGCACCGAGATGATCGCCGACACGATCGTCCATGCCGATCTGAAGAAGCATCCCTTCGAACTCAAGGGCGATAGCGGCACGGCCTATACCTGCGATGCGCTCATCATCGCGACGGGCGCGCAGGCGAAGTGGCTCGGCATTCCCTCGGAACAGAAGTTCCAGGGCTTCGGCGTCTCGGCCTGCGCGACCTGCGACGGCTTCTTCTACCGCGGCAAGGAAGTGCTGGTCGTGGGCGGCGGCAACTCCGCCGTCGAGGAAGCGCTGTTCCTCACGAACTTCGCCAGCAAGGTGACGGTGATCCACCGCCGCGACACCTTCCGTGCCGAGAAGGTCATGCAGGAGCGGTTGTTCAACAATCCGAAGATCGAAGTGATCTGGGACTCGGCGATCGAGGAGATTGTCGGCGATGAAAACCCTCTCGGCGTTACCGGCGCGCGCATCCGCAACGTGAAGACCGGCGAGACGCGCGACCTGAAGGCGGACGGCGTCTTCATGGCGATCGGCCATTCGCCCGCAACCGAACTTTTCAAGGACCAGCTCAAGACCAAACCCGGCGGCTACCTCCTCACCGCGCCGGACTCGACGGCGACCAGCATCCCCGGCGTCTTCGCCGCGGGCGACGTCACCGACGATGTCTACCGCCAGGCGGTGACGGCAGCCGGCATGGGCTGCATGGCCGCCCTCGAAACGGAACGCTGGCTCGCCGCGCAGGAAAGCCATCAGGCGGCGGCAGAGTAAGCCTCTCTAAAGCTCCAGCAGACCGAACAAGGCGCTCATGTCGGAAACGACATGGGCGCCTTCGCTTTTGAGCGCATCAGCATCGGTCAACGGATCGCCCGCATAGCCGATCACCGTCATGCCCGCCGCAACACCGGCCTGTACTCCGGGCACACTGTCCTCGATCACGAGGCAGTCTCCCGGCGCATGGCCCATGCGCGCCGCCGCATGGAGGAAGAGATCGGGGTCGGGTTTGCCGTGACGTACTTCCTCGGCGCTGAAGAGGACATCCTCGACCAGCGGCAGCAAACCGGTACGCCCAAGCGTGAAACGCATCTTCTCGAACCGTCCCGACGAGGCAACGCAATAGGGCATGCCGCGCGCCGCGAGAACGCGCAGCACTTCCTCCGCCCCGGCAACGGGCTCGATCCCCTGCTCGAATGCTTTCAGTGTCTCGTCGCGGATATAGGACGGCCAATCCTCGCGCAGCGCGCGGCCAAGCGATGCTTCCACATGCGCTTTCACCGCATCCATGGTGCGGCCGACGAAAAGCCGCCTGCACTCCTCATAGGCGATTGGGAAGCCTTCTTCCGCGAGCACGCGCGCGAGCGCACGGTTCGCCACCGGCTCGGTGTCGACCAGTACGCCGTCGCAATCGAAAATCACAAGGGAAGGAGAAAAGGAAAACGCCATGACCGCGTTATAGCCGCGATCATGGCGCTTCGGTTTCAAATTTGATGACCGGATGTTGCGGGCCTTATTCGACCAGGCTACGGAGCATCCAGGCGGTCTTCTCGCTGGCTTGCATGCGCTGGACCATCAGGTCCGCCGTCACCTCGTCGCTCGCCTCGTCCGCGACCGCGAAGAGATCGCGCGCGCTCTTCGTCACCTGCTCGTGACCCTTCACGAGATTCTTCACCATCTGCTCGGCGTTCGGCACGCTGTTGTCTTCCTGCAGCGAGGAGAGCTTGCTGAATTCCGCATAGGTGCCCGGCGCATGCGCACCCAGGGCGCGGATGCGTTCGGCGATCTCGTCCGTCGCCGCCCAGAGCTCGCGGTACTGCTCCTCGAACATCAGATGGAGCGTGCGGAATTGCGGGCCCGTCACATTCCAGTGATAGTTGTGCGTCTTCAGATAGAGCGTGTAGGTGTCCGCGAGAACGCGCGAGAGACCCTCGGCGATTTCGCTCCTGTCATTCGCTGCGATGCCTGTATCGACTTTCACGTCACACCTCCTTGGTTTGATTTTCCCTAAATATATAGTTCCTGAACAATGTTCCGCAAGGTTCTTTATAATTATTCTAATGAACGGCTTCCGCGCTGACATTCCGCGCTGACATGAAGCCCTCGCCCGTCCTAAAATGAGCCATCAAGCGTCACGGGAGACATCAATGGACGCGCCTATCAAGTTCCTCGACCGCGAACCGGTCGAACTCAACCGGCGCCAGCTCGTGAAGGGCCTGGCCGCCGGATACATCGTGGCCATCGCAGGCTGCGTCCAGAATCCGACCCTGGGAAGACAGCAGCTGATGATCGTCTCGGAAGCGCAGATGACCCAGCTCTCCGCCTCCGCATGGAATCAAATCCGCAGGAAGCAGAAAGTTTCCACCAACAAGGCGATGAACCGCAGCCTGCAGACGGTCGGCCCTCGCATCGTGCAGGCAGCGGGCCTGCAGAACCAGAAGTGGGAATACACCGTCTTCCAGGGTGATGAGGCCAACGCCTTCGTGCTGCCCGGCGGCAAGGTCGGCTTCTATGAAGGCATCTTCAAGCGGATGGAAAACGACGATCAGCTGGCAACCGTGATGGGTCACGAAACGGGCCATGTCGCGGCGCGTCACTCCGGCGAGCGCTACAGCCAGCAGGTGGCGGCGGGTGTCGGCATGCAGGCCGCGCAGGTCGCGCTGCAGGCGGGCGATGTCGGCGGCGCGGGCACCATCGCCGCCGTGCTCGGCGCCGGCGTGCAGTTCGGCATCCTCCTGCCCTACTCCCGCACGCATGAACTGGAGGCCGACCGGCTCGGCGTCAACTACATGGCGAAGGCCGGATACGATCCGCGCCAGTCGCTCCGCTTCTGGCAGAACATGACGGCGCAGCGCGGCGGCAAGGCCCCGCCGCCGGAATTCATGTCGACGCATCCGTCGGATGCGACCCGCATATCCGCACTGACCCAGCAACTGCGCAAAATGGGCTATCAGGTCTGACAAAAAAGCCCCGCAGTCGCTGCGGGGCTTTTCATTTCAAGGGGCGCGAAGCCTCAGATCAGGCTCGCGCAGAAGCGCTGGATGCGCTGGCAGGCATCCGTCAGTTCTTCCGTGGACGTCGCATAGGAAATCCGGAAGAAGGGCGAGAGCCCGAAGGCCGCGCCATGCACCACGGAAATGCCTTCCGCCTCGATGAGCGCAAGCGCGAAGTCCTCGTCCGTCTCGATGACCTTGCCGTCGGTCGTCTTCTTGCCGATGCAGCCCTCGCAGGAGGGATAGACATAGAAGGCACCTTCCGGCGTCGGGCATTTCAGGCCCTTCGCCTGGTTCAGCATCGAGACGACGAGATCGCGCCGCTCCTTGAACGCCGCCGCGCGCTCCGGAATGAAGTCCTGCGGCCCGTTCAGCGCCTCGACGGCGGCCCACTGGCTGATCGAGGTCGGGTTCGAGGTCGACTGGCTCTGCACCTTGGTCATCGCCTTGATGAGCGGCTCCGGCCCCGCGCAATAGCCGATGCGCCAGCCCGTCATTGCATAGGCTTTCGAGACGCCGTTCATCGTCAGCGTACGCTCGTAGAGCCCCGGCTCAACCTGCGCCGGCGTCGCGAACTTGAAGCCGTCATAGGTCAGATGCTCGTACATGTCGTCCGAGAGTATCCACACATGCGGATGCTTCATCAGCACGTCGGTAAGCTTTTTCAGTTCGGCCGCCGTGTAGGCCGCGCCCGACGGGTTCGAGGGCGAGTTGAAGATGACCCATTTGGTCTTCTCCGTGATCGCCTTTTCGAGCGCCTCCGGCTGCAGCTTGAAGCCATCCTCGAGCCGCGTCTCGACCGCCACCGGCGTGCCGCCCGCTAGCAGCACGATGTCCGGATAGGAAACCCAATAAGGCGCGGGAATGACGACCTCGTCGCCGGGGTTCAGCGTTGCGATCATCGCATTGAAGATGATCGGCTTGCCGCCCGGCGCGACGAAGGCCTGCTGCGGTCCATAGTCGAGCCCGTTCTCGCGCTTGAACTTGGCGCAAATCGCCGCCTTGAGCTCCGGGATACCGTCGACCGCCGTGTACTTCGTCTTGCCCTCGCGGATGGCCCTGATCGCGGCTTCCTTGATGTTGTCGGGCGTATCGAAATCGGGTTCGCCGGCCGCAAGCGAGATCACGTCGCGGCCCAGGGCTTTCAGGTCGCGCGCTTTCTGCGTGGCGGCAATGGTTGCCGACGGCTGAATGCGGTTGAGCGCGTCCGAGATAAAGCCCATTTTGAATCTCCATGGAGGGGCGAACAAAGAAACGGGCGAAACCTAAGCCCGCCTGTTCGCACGCGCAACAGGCTTCCCAGAGCGCGTTCCCGAAAAGTGCCTCCGTTGAATATAAGGGGGCGGTTTTCGGGAACGCGCGACAAAACAGGAAACTGGAGCAAGTTCCCCGAATCGCGCTTCGGGGAACTGCTCTAGGCCTTCAGCCAATAAAGCGCGAGCGCCACGAGAAGCAGCGCAGAACCGGCCATATCGGCCATCGCCACCTTCGAAACGAAGCGGCTCGGCTCGTCCTGCAGGCGCGCAAAAACCGCGAAGGAGAGCATGCTGGCGAAGCCGAGCACGAAGCCTGCCGGCTGAAGCTCACGCCGGAACGCCGCCGCGATCAGGAAAAGCCCGATCAGCCCCAGCAGGACCGCCCGGTGCTGCATCAGCGTCAGCAGGTTCGGGTCGTCGAAGCGCAGGCCGTAAAGACCCCGGAGTTGTCTTCTGCCCAACGCGCCGATGATCGGCCAGGCATTGAGCAGGCCCACCAGAACGAAGATGACGGCGACACCGGCTCCATACATCACACAGCCTCCTTCTGCTTTCTCATGGCTTCGGCAAGGGCGGCATCGCCCCCGCTCCCCGTGACGAGCAGGCCGAACGGCTCCCGCTCGATCAGCGCAAGGCATTCGGCGCTCTCCCTTTGCGCAAAGCGCGGCGGCACATACATGTCTTCCGGATCGTCCAGCGGTCCGCCCGTCCGTGCCTTCGCCGCCACGTCGATGAGCGGCAGGCGGAGCGCCGCCGTCGCCTTCAGCTCCTGCGCATTGCCGGGGCGCGCTTCCGGCGCACGGCCTTCGCGGACCCGCCGCGTGAAGAGGTCGAGGGCGCGCGGCGGCGGACCTTGCGGGCGTCCTCGAGGCAGCCGGCGCGCCCCGTTATTCGTGAGGAAAATCATGCGGCTCTACCAGATGCAGGACAGCGGCAACTGCTACAAGGTGCGGCTCGCCGCCCACCGGCTCGGCCTGCCCCTCGAACTTATCGACGTCGACATCCTGAAAGGCGAGAGCCGGACGGAAGACTTCCTCGCCCGCAATCCGAACGGCCGCGTGCCGACGCTGGAGCTGGACGATGGCAGACATCTGGCTGAATCGAACGCCATCATGTTCTATCTCGCCGAAGGCACGCCCCTGCTCCCCGCGGACCGCTTCGCCCGCGCGCAGGCGCTGCAATGGATGTTCTTCGAGCAATACAGCCACGAGCCCTACATCGCGGTCGCCCGCTTCTGGTGGACGATCAAGCCGGGCGGCCGCGAAGAACGGAAGGACCGCTTCCCCGAATGGCATGAGCGCGGCCATCAGGCGTTCGCCGTGATGGAGCGCCACCTCTCCACCCATGACTGGTTCGCAGGGGATGCCTGCTCCATCGCCGACATCGCCCTCTACGCCTACACCCATGTGGCCCATGAAGGCGATTTCGACCTCGCGCCCTACAAGGCGATCGGCGCCTGGATGGAACGTGTCCGGGCAGAGCCGGGTCATGTCCCGATGGACTGGCGTCCCTGAAGCGTCAGTGGACGGACGAACGTGGAAAACCGCGTGTGAGCGGGCTTGACACAAAATGGCCTTGAAATAGATCCGCTCCCGTCCCCTTTCGCGACCGCTTCCGCCCCAATTCCCCGCGACACTTCGTCCGCCTGAGGAGGGCCCGCCTTATCTCGGGCGGCTTCGAACACGCGGGGAGACTGCCATGTCCTTCATCTCACAACACCCGGCCGGCGCGGCACAGCCGCGTGGCTGGTCCCATTCGCTTGCCTTCATTCTGATCTCTGTCAGCGTGATCCTTCTTCTTGCCGCCGGCTTCGTCCGCCACGCCTATGCCGAAACACCGCCCGCGCCGATCCCGGCGGGCCTCGTCACACTCGGCGACATCGAAAGCGGTGCCCTTCTTTTCAACTCCACGGAACCCGGCAAATACGTTCCGGCGCCGCTTCTCGCCACCGACGTTCAGATCGATGTCTCCGGCCCGATTGCGCGGGCCCGCGTCACGCAGCGCTTCATCAATCCGGGCGATAGCTGGGTCGAAGGCAAATACATCTTCCCGCTCCCGGAAGACTCCGCCGTCGACACGCTTAAAATGGTGATCGGCGGCCGCGTGATCGAAGGCCAGATCAAGGAAAAGCAGGAGGCCCGCCGCGTCTATGAGGAGGCGAAGGCCGACGGCCGCAAGGCAAGCCTCGTCGAGCAACAGCGGCCGAATGTCTTCACCAATTCCGTCGCCAATATCGGACCTGGCGAAACCATCGTCATCCAGATCGAATATCAGCAGACCGCGCGCCGCGACGGCGACACCTTCTCGCTGCGCTTTCCCATGGTGGTTGCGCCACGCTACACGCCAAAACCCGCCGATCCGCACTTCGTCGATTTCGAACCCGGCAGCGGCGGCTGGGGCGATCTGCAACCACGGCGCGAGGACAGCCTCGAACAGCCGCCCGTGCTCCGTCCGGAAATGGGCAAGGTAAACCCGGTCAGCCTCAAGGTCTCGCTCGACGCGGGCTTCCCGCTCGGCGACATCGAGAGCCCGCACCACGACGTGACGATCTCGCGGGATGGCGACCGCAAGGCCGCCATCGCCCTCAAGGAAGAACTCGTCCCGGCGAACAAGGACTTCGAACTCGTCTGGAAGCCGGCATCCGCCACCGCGCCGAGTGCCGCCCTCTTCCGCGAGCGTGTCGGCAACGAGGACTATCTTCTCGTCATGCTGACGCCGCCTTCCGGCGAAGCGCAGATCGAGGCGAAGCCGCGCGAGGCGATCTTCGTCATCGACAATTCGGGTTCCATGTCCGGCCCTTCCATGGACCAGGCGAAGGAAAGCCTGCTCTGGGCCCTCGACAGGCTCAACCCGGGAGACAAGTTCAACGTCGTCCGTTTCGACGACACGCTGACCGTCCTCTTCCGCGACGCCGTTCCCGCCCATGGCGAAAACCTTGCCGTGGCGAAGAAGTTCGTGAAGGGCCTCGAAGCGAATGGCGGTACGGAAATGCTGCCCGCGCTGCGCGCCGCGCTCGCCGACCGCAATCCGGGCGACGCAACGAGGCTTCGCCAGGTCGTCTTCCTGACCGACGGGGCGATCTCCAACGAAAGCGAACTCTTCCGCGAGATCACCGGAAACCTCGGCCGCTCTCGGCTCTTCACCGTCGGCATCGGTTCCGCGCCCAACAGCTACTTCATGAACCGCGCCGCGGAAGCGGGCCGCGGTACCTTCACGCATATCGGCAATGAACGTCAGGTCGTCGAGCGGATGAGCGAGCTCTTCGAAAAGCTCGGCAGCCCGGTCATGACCAACATCACGGCAGTCTGGCCCGATGGCCGCACCACTGAGAGCTGGCCGAGCCCCGTGCCCGATCTCTACAAGGGCGAACCCGTGGTGCTCTCAGCCCGCATGCCCGAAGCGAAAGGCACGCTGAAGCTGCGCGGCGAAGTGGCGGGCGAGCCCTGGGAGGTCAGATTGGATGTCGGCAAGGGCGACATCCGCCCCGGCATCGGCAAGCTCTGGGCCCGCCGGAAGATCGAACAGCTCGAAGCGGATGCCCGCATCGACGGGAACTGGGAACGGAACGACGCTGCAATTCTGGGCGTCGCCCTCGAGCACCATCTCGTGAGCCGCCTGACGAGCCTCGTCGCCGTCGACGTAACGCCCGCGCGCCCCGATGGCGAGAGGCTCACCTCGAAGGACATGCCGGTGAACCTTCCCGAAGGCTGGGACTACGACAAGGTCTTCGGAGAACAGGCCGTACCGCCGGCGCAGCGAGCCGCGCTCCAGAAGAGTTCGGCCCAGTATGCAGCTTTCCTTGCTGCACCTGTGGCCGCCGAGGCCACCGCGGGCATAGCCCTGCCTCAGACCGCGACCAATGCCCCCGCCCTGATCCACAGCGGGTTGCTCGCTCTACTTCTTGCCGCCGCCCTCGCCGCGCTCTGGTGGTTCCAGCGGCACTGGCAGGCAACCACCTGGGCAAGGCGCGCCCGGTGAAACTGGCACCCAAGGAAAACGCGGCGGCCCTTTGCTGGGCCGCCGCCATTTTTCTCTGCGCAGGCTTCGGTTTCTGGCAGGTCGGCCACGGCGTCTACATCAAGGCGAAAGCCGAAGTCGCGCAGATCCTGCTCGAACGCGCCTGGCGGCAAACGCTCGCCGACGGCAAGCCGCACAAGGCCTGGCCCTGGGCCGACACATGGCCCGTCGCAAAACTTGAATTTCCCGCACAAGGCGAAAGCGAGATCGTCCTGTCTGGAACCAGCGGCGAGGCCCTTGCTTTCGGTCCCGGCCATCTCCTCGGCACGCCGGAACCGGGACGGCCCGGCACCTCGGTGATCGCGGCACATCGCGATACGCATTTTTCTTACCTGCGCCATGTTAAAAGTGACGACAGAGTCATCGTCACCGATGCACGCGGCCTGCGGCATTTCTTCGCGGTTCGTTCATCACGAATTGTTGAAGACGATAATTCACACATCGACCCCCACGTGGGTTTTGGCCTCGCCCTTGTCACTTGTTTTCCCTTCGACGCACGAGAGCGTGGGCCGCTGCGTTATGTTGTCTTTGCGGAAAGCACGCCGGATGCGAGCTGAAACGGCATCCAGATGCGAGCGAAAATCAAAAGCGGAATGCGCTCTGAAATAGCGGAAACATCTGATCCAAAATTGATCCGCACGCGTATGCACAACTCAATTTATGCACTTCAGTCCAAAACGCCGGTTTTCCGAATTGTCCTTGACCGCTCGCGTGTAATTCGACGTATTGGATATCAAGGGTACGAAGACCTATTGCGGTCTACTGGAAGGCAGCCTGAATTTGGGATTGGCAACGTACAGAAAGTCAGTCAGCGAGACGAAACGCGCGGCGATTTTGAAAGCGGCGCGGGAAATTTTTCTCAAGGATGGATACAGCCGCGCGGCCATGGCGGAAATTGCCAGAGAAGCCGACGTATCGACTGCAACCCTCTACAAACATTTCGACTCCAAGGAATCGCTCTTCGCGGCAGTCGTGCAGGATGCTTATCGGGAAACCGACTCTTCGATGTTCGTCGACATTGCGGGGAAATCGGCACGCACTGTGCTGAGAAACATCGCCGCCTTGTATACAAGCCAGCAGTTCGAGGGACGGATGAACGATCTGCTTCGGGTCGTGATTGCGGAAGTACCCTCCGCGCCGGATCTTGCGCGCGATGTTTATCAGAACAGCGTCCTCGATCGGTACAGTCAGCTTCAGGCTACGGTGGATGAACTTGTCGCGCGCGGCGATCTCCGCCCCCACGACACGAGCGCAAGCATTCGCCATCTTGCAGGCATGGTGAAGGAGTTCGTTGTCTGGCCGGGGCTTTTTTCGCTCGGCTTCACGCGGCCCGACGACATGGACGCCAAGATCGACGCTTGCATCGAAGCCTATATGAAAATCTATGGAGCCAGGCCGCAGGCATCTGGCACCTCACAGGAAGACACAATTGGGACTTGAGACGCACCGGAAAAAGGTGAGCGCACAGAAGCGGGCCGCAATTCTGGAGGCAGCCCGGGCCAACTTTCTCAGAAATGGCTATAGCCGCGCCGGAATGGCGGACATCGCGCGAGAAGCGGATGTTTCCACCGCAACTCTCTACAAGCACTTCGCGTCCAAGGAGACCTTGTTCACCGCCGTGGTCAAGGAGGCCGCGCGCGAAACCGGCAACTACGACGGCGTGATCGCTCCTGAGGACTCGCCGCGCGACGCTATCTACAAGATATGCCGCACCTATCTTTCGGCGCAGTTCGAGCACGGCGCGAACGCCCTGCTGCGCATCGTGATCGCCGAGGTTCCCGGTGCCCCGGAACTCGCGAGGGATATGTACGAAATCCTCGGCAACAGGCGAAGCGACACACTGATCAAAGCGATCGACACTTTGATCGAACAAGGAAAGCTTCGTCCGCACGACAGCGCGTTCAGCATGCGCCTCGGGGGAGGAATGCTGAAGGAGGTCTTCGTCTGGCCCGCGCTTTTCGATGCCGAGGCGACCTTGCCGCCGGACACGGAGGAAAAGATTCAAGGCGTCGTCGACGCGTTCCTCGCGCTCTACGGCCCGGAGAGCGAAGCCTGGCGCACGGCGAGAAAAGCGTAACGATTGATGCTGAAGAAGAATTCGCCGCGCTCCGCAAGCCGCAACTGGTCGTCGTACCAGGCCTGCACTTCTTCTCGCGGAAGCCCGTGTCTTTCTCCATTTGCCATCGCATATCCGCGAATGGTCTTCATGATGCCCGCCGCATAGGAAACGGGCTGCCATTGCGGCGAGAGCATCGGCACGACCTCCACACGCAGCACGCGAAACCCCGCCCGGCGCAGCCGCGCACCGAGCGTGGCCGGCAGGTGCGGGTCGGCCAGGTGGTCATCCCAGCACAGAAGCACGCGCTCCATGCGCGCCTTGTCCGACGAATGCCACACGATGCTCCGCCAGTCCGTGTCGAGAACGAGCGCACGCCCGCCCGGCTTCAGCACGCGATGCAGCTCTTTCACCGCCTTGTCGATGTCCGCCACATATTCATGCACCTGCGTCGAGACGGCGATGTCGAAGGCGCCGTCTGGAAACCGCAGGTCGGCCGCATCTCCTTCCATGCATTCGGCCTGCGGCGAGGCAGCGAGGCGTGTGCGCGCGACCTTCAGCATTGCCGGCGCGGCATCGAGCCCGACGAGGCGTCCGCCCTCGCCCACCATCCGCGCCAGGTCGTAGGCCAGCAGTCCCGGCCCGACGCCGATATCGAGAACATGCTCGCCCGGCCGGGGCGACAGCATCTCGATGACCTTCGCGCGCTGCCCCACAACGTCCGGCGTGAGGTACATCGCCTCGAGCGCGCGGGCCGCATTATCGTCGAAATCGAGCATCTGGCTCATGCTGCATCTTTTCTTCTGTTGGTTTCGTTGATCGCGGCCGCGATGTCCTCGGGCCGCGCGAGATCGGCAATCAGGTACCGCTTGCCGTTCCGCGCGATCAGCGCCAGCGCACCACCGCCGAAATAGCGCTGCGCGTAGGAGCGCCGCACCTGCGCGAGAACCACCTCCGCGGCCCCGAGCTTCAGCCGCCGCCGGACGGGAAACCCCCATACGGCCTGCAACACGCCGCCGTCGATCCCGGCGCGGAGTACGCGCGCCCTCGCAAGCGCATGGATCAGCAGCAGAGGCACCACCACGGACTCGATCGCCAGCGCAATGTTCCCGATCGCCAGCAGCGGCGGTTCCTGCCACTCCGCCCAGAAATAGACGGCCGCCCAGGTGACCGCAACCACAAGCGTCGGCAGATAGATCGTCCAGTGCGCGCCGGAATGGACCGGCCCCTCCGGAATTTGCGGAATCGTCTCGGTATCGTTCATGGAACCGAGAATTGCAGAAGGCACACGCTATGGAAAGCCACCGCCTTGCCACGGCCGTCCTCGGCCCTAGCTGATTCCGCGAAGGAGACCGGAAAGGAAAGGACAAGGCATGGCCCCGCCCGAGAAAAGCCCGCCCGAGAAAAACCCGACCGAGAAAGGAACCGACGAGGCGCGGCAAGGCGTGACGGGAACGGGCGCCCGCTACGTGCTCGCCATTTCATTCACGGCGGCGCTCTTTCTCCTGCTGGCGGTGACCTATGCCTTCTTCGGTCCGCCCCGGCTGGGCGTCGACACCGGGCGGGCGCCTGCGGACACCAATCCGCCCTACGCCACGTCGAAGGAAACCCCGGAAGAGTGGCGCGACGAACCGGCGCCCCGCACGGGCACCGGTGAAACTCCCTGACGGATGAGAATGCGCCCGAAACTGGCAGCAGCCTGCTTTCGCCCCCCTTTGATCCCGCGCTGACTCGGGCCATATTGGGCGCATGGCGCGCGACAAGTTCAAATCATTCGGGCGGGGCTCCGAACGGCCCCTGCCGGGCATCGGTGCTGCGGGTTTTGCCGAGGCGCCGGGCGCGGGTTTCGTGCCCGAAGGCGGTCTTGCGCCCGATCGCGACACCTGGGCGGGCGCGCTGCAGGGCGACCCTGCCAACTGGCCGCTCTTCGCGCCGCACCGCCCCGAGCGCCCCGAAAAATCCGAAGGTGGCCGCCGCCTCAACCTCGTCTCCGAATATGAGCCCGCCGGCGACCAGCCCACCGCCATCGCCGAACTCGTCGAGGGCGTGAACAAGGGCGAGCGCGAGCAGGTGCTGCTCGGCGTCACCGGCTCCGGCAAGACCTACACCATGGCGCAGGTCATCGAGCGCACGCAGCGCCCCGCCCTCGTCCTCGCGCCCAACAAGACGCTCGCCGCCCAGCTCTATGGTGAGTTCAAGAGCTTCTTTCCGGACAACGCGGTCGAATATTTCGTCTCCTACTACGACTACTACCAGCCCGAGGCCTACGTCCCGCGCACCGATACCTATATCGAGAAGGAAAGCTCGATCAACGAGCAGATCGACCGCATGCGCCACTCGGCGACGCGCGCCCTGCTCGAGCGCGACGACGTCATCATCGTCGCCTCCGTCTCCTGCATCTACGGTATCGGCTCGGTCGAAACCTATTCGGCCATGACCTTCTCCGTGAAGGTTGGCGAGCGGCTCGACCGCAAGCAGCTCATCGCCGATCTCGTCGCCCTTCAATACAAGCGCAACGACCAGGCCTTCGGCCGCGGCACCTTCCGCGTTCGCGGCGATACGGTCGAGGTCTTCCCCGCGCACTACGAAGATCGCGCCTGGCGCATCTCCCTCTTCGGCGACGAGGTCGAGGAGATCGCGGAGTTCGACCCGCTGACAGGCCACAAGACCGACAGCTTCAGGGAAGTGAAGCTCTACGCCAATTCGCATTACGTCACGCCACGCCCGACGCTCAATCAGGCGATCGAGGAGATCAAGCACGACCTCCAGGTCCGCCTGCAGGAGCTGAAGGGCATGGGCAAGCTCCTCGAAGCCCAGCGCCTCGAGCAGCGCACGCAGTTCGACATCGAGATGATGGAGGCGACGGGAAGCTGCGCCGGCATCGAGAACTATTCACGCTATCTCACGGGCCGCAAGCCCGGCGAGCCGCCGCCCACGCTCTTCGAGTACCTCCCCGACAACGCGCTCGTCTTCGCCGACGAAAGCCATGTCACCGTGCCGCAGATCGGCGGCATGTTCCGGGGCGACTACAGGCGCAAATCCGTGCTCGCGGAATACGGTTTCCGCCTCCCCTCCTGCGTCGACAACCGGCCCATGCGCTTCGAGGAATGGAACGCGATGCGGCCGCAATCCGTCTTCGTCTCGGCGACGCCCGGTTCCTGGGAGATGGAACAGACCGGCGGCGTCTTCGTCGAACAGGTCATCCGCCCGACCGGCCTCATCGACCCGCCGACCATCATCCGCCCCGTCGCCACGCAGGTCGACGACCTCATCGCTGAATGCCATGAAGTCGCCGCCAAGGGCCAGCGCGTGCTCGTCACCACGCTGACGAAGCGCATGGCCGAAGACCTCACCGAATACATGCACGAACAGGGCATCCGCGTCCGCTACATGCATTCCGACATCGACACGCTGGAGCGCATCGAGATCATCCGCGATCTCCGCCTCGGCGCCTTCGACGTGCTCATCGGCATCAACCTGCTGCGCGAGGGCCTCGACATTCCCGAATGCGCCCTCGTCGCCATTCTCGATGCCGACAAGGAAGGCTTCCTGCGCTCCGAGACTTCGCTCGTCCAGACCATCGGCCGCGCCGCGCGCAACGTCGATGGCCGCGTCATTCTTTATGCGGACAACATCACCGGCTCCATGGAGCGCGCCATCGCGGAGACGAACCGCCGCCGCGAAAAGCAGAAGGCCTATAACGAGGAACACGGCATCACGCCGGAGTCGATCCGCCGCAACATCGGCGACATTCTCGAGAGCGTCTATGAGCGCGATCACGTCCGCGTCGACACGGGCGACGCCGATCAGGCCTTCATCGGCCACAATCTCCGCGCCCATATCGCCGATCTCGAAACGCGCATGAAGGACGCCGCCGCCGATCTCGAATTCGAAACGGCGGCGCGCCTGCGCGACGAGATCAAGCGCCTCGAAGCGACCGAGCTCGCCATCGCCGACGATCCGATGGCGCGCCAGTCCGCCGTGGAAGAAAGCGTCGCCCGCACCACGACGCCCAAGGGCCGCTCGACAAGCGGCAAGCCCGGTACAAGAGCGCGAAAATACAAGAAAAGGTAAGACCCCTCTTCCCACCCTCCCCTCGGGGAGGGTCAAACCGCCGAAGGCGGTTTGGGGCGGGGGGGGGCTACTGCACTGAAAATCTCCTACCTTCCCGGCCGTCCCCCCACGATCGACACGCGTTCGCCCTGCCGCGAATAGGGATAGTAGTCCCATACCGCATGATGCTGCGTGCAGCGATTGTCCCAGAAGACGAGCGTATTCGGCTCCCAGCGCACGCGGCACTGGAACACCGGATTGCTCTCCAGATGCCGCCACAGCATTTCGAGAAGCCCTGCGCTTTCGGCGGGCGAAAGCCCGTCGATATGCGTGGTGAAGCCGCGATTGACATAGAGGAGCTTGCGCCCCGTTTCCGGATGGCGCGCAATGACGGGATGCTTCGTCTTCGGCCAGCCGCCTTCCGGCGCCGCCATGCCATAGCCGCCCGTATAGGGCTTCGCGCCGTCATGCACGGCGTCGAACCCTTCCAGGAAATTCTTCATCGCCGGAGACAGCGTTTCATAGGCCTCATAGGCGCTGAGAAAGCAGGTGTCGCCGCCGCAGCCGATCTCCGGCGTATGCGTGATGTAGAGCATCGAGCCGAAGGGCGGTTCCTCGTCGCAGGTCACATCCGCATGCCAGCCCTCGCCCGCGACATAGCGCGAATTCTGGTCGGCCTTGATCGGCAGGATTTCGGGATCGCCCTTGGGCTCTCCGTCCTTCGGCGCCGCATGATAGGGATGCGTGTGCAGCTTGCCGAAACAGCGCCCGAAGCGCTTGTGGTCGTCCCGTGTCAGCTTCTGGTCGCGGAAGACGAGCACGAGATGATCGGCGAAAGCCTGCTTCACCTCCCGGAGCTGCGCCTCCTCGAGCGGCTTCGACAGATCGACGCCCTCGATCTCCGCCCCGATGACCGGCGTCAGCGGCGCCACGCCGATGGTCTTGTACGCGCGTTTTTCGTCGGTGCGCGCAATCCGCACCTGAGCCTTGCTCGCCATGATGTCCTCCTCCCGGTGTGGCGGGTCCCTCGCCGCCTTGTATCGGGAAGGCTAGTCCCCCGGGGCTGGCATCCGTCACCGGAAAGTCCCACTATTCCGTTGAACGGAACAAGGGAAGCAACATGACCGGCCCATCGCGAATGCCCATTGCCCGCGCCCTGGCGCTGCTGGAAGCCTTTGGCGACGCCCCGGCCATGCAGGTGCGCGACCTCGCGGCGGCGGCCGGCCTGCCCAAATCCTCCACGGTCCGGCTTCTCGCCCAGCTTGCGGAAGCGGGCTATGTCGAGCGGCTATCGCGGGCGGCGGGCTGGCGCGCCACCTCGCGCGTGCTGAAGCTCGCCTCGGGCTTCCGCGAAAGCGACCTCATCGTCGAAGCCGCGATGGAGCCCATGCGCGCCTTCACGCGCGCGCATCGCTGGGCCGTCTTTCTCGGCCTCCCGCAGGGCGAGGAAATGATCGTGCGCTTCGGCACGGCGGCGGACAGTCCCGTCGCGCTCGACCCGGAAGTCTACAACGCGCCGACGCCCATTCTCCTCGGCGCGCTCGGCCAGGCCTGGCTCGCCTTCTGCCCGGAGCCGGAGCGCGAGGAAATCATTGCGCGCCTCGCGCAGTCGCGCCGCGCCAGCGACCGCCTCGCCCGCGACCGCGCCGGTCTCGGCCGCATGCTCGCCGAAATCCGCAAGCGCGGTTATTCGATCACGGACGAAGCGGCGCGCCGCATCACATGGAACGTCTCCCGCCGCGTCATGGAAGGCCGCAAACGCGTCACCGGCCTCGGCGTTCCGATCCTCTCCGACAACCGCGCGCTGGGCGCGCTGTCCCTGCGCTACTTCCGCACCAGCCTGTCGGACGGCGAAGCCGCCCGGCTCTATCTCGAGCCGATGCGGAATTTGGCAAAACAGATCGCGGATGACGTGAAGTCGAGACAGGCGGGATAGCGCGCACGGAAAGGCAGGAAGCGGCACAACCTCTCTCCCCACCCTCCCCTCGGGGAGGGTCAAACCACCGAAGGTGGTTTGGGGCGGGGGCGTTCTTCAAAATCTCCGCCTTTCGCCATCCGGACCACCCTCCCCCTGTGGGAGGGTCGAAATTCGTGAGCGTCAGCGAAGCGAATTTCGGGGAGGGGTAAGCGAGAGAAACGGAAGGCGCACCGGTTGCCGATGGCGGAGTCCCCCTCCCCGAACAAGCTGACGCTTGTTCGACCCTCCCACAGGGGGAGGGTGATCTGGGCGGCAAGCGCAGAAGAAGGAAAATGGCAAAACACCCCCCTCACACCCCCATGAAATACTCCACGACATCCTTCGCATCGAACACCAGCGACACGATCATCGTCGCGAGCGCGAGAACGAACCAGACGCCGAAGACGCTGCGCTTCTCCACAACCGGCCAGCGCCGGATGTAGTAGACGACGACCGGCGTCCAGAAGACGAGATGCGTCGCGCCCCAGAGCTTGTTCCAGCCCACCGCCATGCCGAGCGCCATGGTCGAGACGAGCGCCGCGATCATCGCCAGCAACAGCCAGCGCGCCTCCGGCCGCCAGAAGGCGAAGATGAGGGGTGCGGCGAAGAGCACCGCCATCATCCAGTACATCCAGTACTGCACCCACATCGGCAGCGCCGCCACATAGGCGTCCTGCGACGCGCTCGCCTCCTGCAGAGCCTGCATGAATCCGTCCATCGGTCCCCCCCATAAGCCAGATGATCCGGCGTCAATCTGGGCAGCGCCTCCGCTGCCTGCAATTCACGTTTCCGTTAACGGAAGCCCGCCCCGGCCTTTGCCCGGTTTCCCCGCCATGCTCTTATGAAGCCCGTGGCAACCGCGAAAGGAAGCGAACGCAGGAAACATGACAGGCACCGCCCTCCTCCTCGGCACGACGGGCATGCTCGCCGCCGCCGCGCGTCACGCGGCTGCGCAAGCGGAAAAATCCGTCATCGTCTCGCGCAACGCCGGAGCGTTCTCCTTCGGCGACGGCGCGCTTGACGCGAAATGCGCGCCCCTCGCCCTCTCCTACGAGGACGAGCCGGCTCTGCTCGCGGCGCTCGAGGAATACGCCCCCTTCTCCCTCGCCCTCACCTGGATTCGTCCCCGTGCGGAGCTTCTGCGCGCCGCGCTCGATGCTCTGGTCGCGCCGGGCGGCCTGCTCGTCGAGGTGATGGGCAGCCGCTCGATCCTCGCCGGTCCGGACGGCGAGCCCTCCATCGCTTCCTTGCGCGCCGATGCCCTCGCCCACCAGCCGGACATTTCCTATGCGCAGGTCGTGCTCGGTTTTATGCGCGAGAACGGCGCCTCGCGCTGGCTCAACCATGAGGAGATTTCCGCCGCCGCCATCGCCCAGATGGAAATGCCCCTGCCGCGCCGCATCGCCGGCGTGCTCGAACCCTGGGACGAGCGACCGCGCTGATCGTCGCCTCCCCCTCTTCTTCACCTCCCCCTCGCGGGGAGGATTGTCGCCGATTGGTTCCGGGTCTTGCCCCGGCATCGTCATTGCGAACCTCGCGAAGCGAGGCGCGGCAATCCAGGGGCCACAGACTCCTGAGCAAGCAGCTCCTGGATTGCTTCGTCGGCCTTGCGGCCGCCTCGCAATGACAGCTGACGACGCCGCCCCTACCGCCGGTACCACCCGAACCGCCTGAGCCCCATATGCAGCGTGCCGTCGCCCGGCCCGATCTCGTCGAAGCGCGTGAGATAATGCTGGATTTCCGTGTCCGAAAGCGGCCGCCCGGCGCCGCCATACCAGAACCAGAACATGGCGTAGAGAGCCGCGAGAGCGGCAACGAGAATATGGGGACCGGTGATGCGCTTCATGTCTTTTCCTCCGAGGCGGAGGGAGACCAGGCGCCTCTCATTTAATTGGCGGTATGAATGTCAATAGATGGTTCAGGCGAGCCGCGCCCTCACCTTCTGCACGAGCCTCATCAGGCGCGGATCGCTCTTGATGCGCCGCTTCGCCGCCAGTCCGGTCCGGATCGCCGCCGCCGCGCCCATGCCGGCAAGGCTCGTGCCTGCGATCGTGTTGCGCATTTCCATCGGCGTGTCGCAGAAGCTTTCCTTGTAGGCCGCATAGCCGACCGAGAGATCGTAGGTCGCGATCCCCCGCTCGATGCTCGATTGCAGCAGCTTCAGCAGATGCAGCCGCCCCGGCGAGAGCTTCGGCAGTATCTCCGGATCGTAGGTATGCACCATCAGCGTCGACCGCCCGTGCCACACATGGGCGACGCTGCCCGAGAGAAACGTACCGTCGAGCCGCAGCTCCGCAACTTCGAGAAGCTTGCGTTCCTCCGGCAGCGCCGCGAGGTCGCGCCATGCGGCGAGATAGTCCTCTTCCCCAAAGATCGACGAAATGCCCTGCGCCGCAAGCTGCGCCCCCTTGCGCGCGAGAATATCCTCCGCCATCGCGACGCGCTCTTCCGCCGTCTCCGCGAAGCGGAACGTCACCTCGCCCGCCGCTTCGAGCTTGCGGAATTTGGAGCGGTCGATGCGCCGCGTCTCTGCCCGGTAGCGCTGCGAGAATTCGTCGAAGCTCGACGGCAGGTCGAAGACATAGGCCGCGTCCGGCGCAGGCGAGGATGAAAGCGCCGCGAAGGGATTGCCGAGCGGCGCCGAAGGCGTGCCAAGCGACACGGGCTGACTGTCCAGCATCACGAGGTCGTGGCGCGGCAGGGCGCGGCGGATCCGCCGCCACAGCGCCGCGAAGCCGCCATCGAGCCGCGCCTCGAAATCCGGCGCGAGCAGCGGTCCCTTGTAATCCGCGAGCCGCCCGCCCAGCCAGACGAGACGCCGGAGACCGAACCGCCGCTCGATGCCGAGCGGCGCCAGCATCAGCGGCTCGCCGGCCCGCGTGACCACCGCGATCGCCGGTTCGACGCCGAGCTCCCGGCCCACATGCCGGTACCAGATCGAAAGCCAGTCGAAACTCTGGAAGGCGGTGCCGGCGGCCCGCGCCTCGAAAGCGCGCCACACGGGTTCCGCCGCCTCGAAGCTTTCATAAAGCGTGATCCCCGCCGCATGCGCGAGCCTTGCCTCGTAGCCCGCCCGGAACCGCGCCGTCGTTCCCCGCGCGCCGCGCCGGGCGAAAGCCGCCGGGTGTTCAAGGGTTTCCTCGCTTGAAATCGTCATCGTTCGCTCCTGGCACGGGTCCCCGGCAAGAACTGTCCTGTTCCGGGACAGACGGGGTATTGTTCCTGGAGCGACGCAAGCTTCCGGCCAGAAAAACCGCCATGTTAGGCTGGCGAAAACGAAAATGACGGAGTGTTCAAATGACGGTCCTGCCGGTCCCCTTCGACATCACGGAACTTGCCCCCGAGAAGGGTGCGCCCGATCCCGCCCGCATCTTCTCGGGCAAGCCCGACAACCGCGTCTGGAACCTCTACACCTCGCCGGACGGCAAGTTCTTCTCAGGCATCTGGGAATGCGATCCGGGTGCCTGGCGCATCGAATATACCGAGCACGAGTTCTGCCACATCCTCGACGGCGTGAGCCGCATCGTGCCGGCCGGCGGCGGCGAGCCGATGACGGTGCGAAAGGGAGACGCCTTCGTCATTCCGGCCGGCTTCAAGGGCGTCTGGGAAGTGATCGAGCGCACGCGCAAGCACTACGCGATCTACGAGGCCTGAGCCAACTACCGCGCCTCGTCGGACGCCACCGCCTGCCGCTCATAGACCTCCACGCGCACGCGGTCGATCAGCGTCGCCGCCACCTCGTTCGAAGCGCCGATGGCGCGCAGCACATGGCCGGAAAGCTGCAGCGACGCTTCGAGCGCTTCGTGCACGACCGCCGTCGCGCCCGCCGCTTCCAGTTCCAGCATGTGCTCCCGGTCCCGCGCCCGCGCATAGACCGGCACCTTCGGCCATTTCGCCCGGAGCGCCTTGACGAGACGGCTCGCCGCCGCGCTGTCGTCCAGCGTCACGACGACCGCCGACGCCTTGGCGATGCCCACCCGCTCGAGCATGTCGGCGCGCGCCGCATCGCCGTAATAAACGAGTTCGCCCCGCGTCCGCGCGAGGCGCGAGCGCATCGGATCGAGATCGAGCGCCACAAACGGAAGCTGCTGCTCGCTGAGCAGCTGCCCGATGGTACGGCCCACGCGCCCATAGCCCGCGATGATGACATGCGCCTCCAGCCCTTCGGCCTTTCCGTCGGCGTCCCGTTCCCGGTCGCCTTGCCAGCCGTCGAGGCGCGTCTGCAGCCAGCCGCCAAGCGCGGCAAGCCCCGGCGTCAGCGCCATCGACACGGCCGCCGATAGCTGCACCACATGCGCGACGGTGAGCGGCACCACGCCGCCCGCCACCGCCCCCGAAATCACCACGAAGGCGAATTCGCCGCCCGACGCGAGCAGGAGCCCCGTGCGCAGCGAACAGAGCCGCGTCTGCCCGAAGGAATAGGTAAGCCCCGCGATCAGCAGCGCCTTGAGCAGCGTGAAGACCGCGATGAGCGCCAGCACGGCATCGAAATTGTCCCGCAACACGGAGAAGTCCATGCCGATGCCGACGCTGATGAAGAAGAGGCCGAGCAGCAGCGCCTTGAACGGCTGTATGTCCGTCTCGATCTGCGGCCGGAATTCCGTATCGGAAAGCAGAAGCCCCGCGAGAAACGCGCCAAGCGCCATCGACAGTCCCGCCGCCCCCGTCGCCACCGCCGTCAGCAGCGCGGCCAGCAGCGACAGCGCCAGAAAGAGTTCCGGATTCTTCGTCCGCGCCACCACGCCATAAAGCCAGCGCAGCACATAGCGCCCCGCCGTCAGGATGAGCGCGACGGCGAGCGTCGCCTTCAGCATCGCCATCCCCGCGAGGCTGAACATGTTCACCTCGTCCCCGCCCTGCGCATGGGCGCTGAAGATCGACACCATGACGAGAAGCGGCACCACCGCGAGGTCCTGCATCAGCAGGATCGAAAACGCGATGCGTCCCGGTTGCGCGGCGAACTCGCCCCGCTCGATCAGCAATTGCGTGACGATAGCCGTGGACGAGAGCGCCAGCGCGAAGCCGAGAATGGTCGAGGCCGGAACGGTGAGCCCGGCGGCCATGAACAATCCCGTCAGCGCCGCCCCGCACACCAGCACCTGAGCGCTTCCGAGCCCCAGCACATAGGTCCGCATCGACCGGAGTCTCTGCCACGACAATTCGAGTCCGATGGTAAACAGCAGGAAAACGACACCCAGCTCGCCGATCTGGGAAACGCCTTCCGCATCTGCGATCAGCGCGACGCCGTGCGGCCCGATCAGGGCGCCGATGAAGAGATAGCCGAGCACCGTACTCGCCCGGAACCAGTGAAACAGCGGCATCACGGCGACCGCCGCGATCAGGAAAACGATGACTTCCTTGAGATAGGGGACGTGGATTCCCCCTGCCACGGCCTCTACCGCCGCCCCCGCGCTCAGAACCTCGTTTTCCACAATCACCTCACCGCCGCTGCTGCTTTTTCAGAGTAGCGCAAATCTTGCCGCGGCGCGGTGAAACCTGCGCCATTCTTGCCATGGGCCGGGCTCCACCTTATATGCCTGCAAGGGGCCGGGGGCGGACCCAGCCGAAACCAGAAGGACCAGCATCGATATGCGGACCGGAAACCGCGTGGCTTGCGGCTACAGATCATGTCCATGCGAGAACGGTTCCGGTACCGCGAGCGCCGTCCTTTCCAGGGCCGTTTCCGGGGTCGCCGATGCCTGACATGTCCTACGTCTATCTGACGGGTGGCCTCGTCATCCTCATCGTCTGCGGCGACTTCCTCGTTCGCGGCGCCGCCTCCCTCGCTGCGCGATACGGTCTCTCTCCGCTGCTGATCGCGCTCACCATCGTCGCCTTCGGCACCTCGGCGCCCGAACTCCTCGTCTCGGTGCGCGCCGCCCTCGCCGGATCGCCGGGCATCGCCATCGGCAACGTCGTCGGCAGCAACATCGCGAACATCCTGCTCATTCTCGGCCTGCCCGCCCTCATCATGCCGATCGCCTGCACCGGCCGCACGGTCCCGCACAACATGCTCATCATGATGGCGGCGAGCGTGCTGCTGATCGTGCTTTGCTTCGTCGGCCCGCTCGGTTTCTGGCAGGGCATCCTGCTGCTCGCGCTCCTCACGGCCTATCTCGTTTATTCGGGCTGGGACGCGCGGATGAACCCGCACACGCCGCCGCCCCTCGCAGCCGCGGACACCGGCCTCATCCCGGCGGAAGCCGCGCCGGACGATGCCTTCCTCGCAGGGGCCGTCGACACCCACGAACTCCCGCATGGCGACATCCACCCCTCGAACCTCTCGCGCCGCGCCATAGCCGTGCAGCTCCTCATCGGCATCATCGGCTTGCCCATCGGCGCCCGCCTCGTCGTCGATGGCGGCACCGAGATCGCGCAGGTCTTCGGCGTATCGGACGCGGTGATCGGCCTCTCCCTCATCGCCGTCGGCACCTCGCTGCCGGAGCTTGCGACCTCCGTCATGGCGGTCTTCCGCCGCAACGACGATGTGGTCGTGGGCAACATCATCGGCAGCAACATCATGAACATTCTCGCCATTCTCGGCGTAACCGCGCTCATCGGGCCGCTGCCCGTTTCACCGGACTTTCTGACCTTCCATATCTGGGTGATGCTCGCGGCGGTGGTCGTGCTCCTGCCTTTCGCCATGACGGGCGGAAAGGTCGGGCGCGGCGCCGGTGTCTTCTTCCTTGCGGGCTACGGCGCCTATCTCTATGCCATGTTCGCCATGGGCCACCTGCCCGACGCATTGTGAGAGAAGCGATTTGAGCGAACCGAAGACCGCACTGGTAACGGGAGCCGCCCGCCGCATCGGGCGTTCCATGGCCCTTGCGCTGGCCGAGGACGGATGGTCCGTCGCGCTCTGCATCCGCCATGACCGTGCGGACGATGACGCCCGCGAAGTCCTGCGCGAAATCGAGGCCAAAGGCGCGCGCGCCGTCGTCCTCAAGGCCGACCTCGCGGACGAGGAAGCGACGGCCTCCCTCGTGCCCGATGCCGTGAAGGCGCTCGGCCCCCTCTCCCTCCTCGTCAACAACGCCTCGGAATTCAAGCCCGACGAAGCCGCCACCATGACCGCGGCCTCCTGGCGCGAACACATGGACGTCAATCTGCGCGCACCAGCCTTTCTGGCCCAGGCCTTCGCGGCGCAGCTTCCCGCCGGCGTCGAGGGCAACATCGTCAACATCATCGACCAGCGCGTCTGGGCGCCAACGCCTCGATTCTTTTCCTACACGATCAGCAAGATGGCGCTCTGGGACATGACGCAGGTCATGGCCCGCTCGCTCGCGCCCCACATCCGCGTCAATGGCATCGGCCCCGGCCCGACGCTTGCGAATGCGCGCCAGTCGGCGGCGGATTTCGAGCGCCAGACGCGCGCCACCATTCTCGGGCGCGGCACCACGCCGGAGGAGATTTGCACCGCGCTTCGGTTTATTCTCGCCTCGCCCGCCATGACCGGGCAGATGATCGCGCTCGACGGCGGCCAGCACCTCGCCTGGGAAACGCCGGACGTGATCGGCATTTCGGAGTAGAACTCTCGGCATGAGCCAACCGGAAAACGTAACCCCCCTGAAGATCGCGAATGCCGAACGGGCCATCCGCCACGTTTTCGTGCGCGACCTCCTGCTCGATGCGCATATTGGCGTCTACAAGCACGAAAAGGGCGGCACCCAGCCGGTCCGCGTCAATATCGACCTCACCGTGGCGGAAGCCGTGCATGGCGACAGCCTCGACAACGTCGTCTGCTATGCGACCGTGGTGGACCGCATCAAATCCATCGTCGCCGAGGGCCATCTGAACCTCGTCGAAAGCCTTGCCGAGCGGATCGCCGGTTCCTGTCTCGAGGACGAACGGGTACGCGTGGCGCGCGTCCGGGTGGAGAAGCTCGCCGCCATTTCCGAGGCCGCCAGCGTGGGCGTCGAGATCGAGCGCGTGCGCCATCATTCCTGACGCTGCAATCTCTCCAGAAAGCGGCAATGGAATCAACGGTTTGGGGATTTCAAATGCCGCACACGGAGGGTTTGTACACAGCAGCGCACGCAGGTGAAACCGGTTCGGCGAGACTCCACCGTTCATCCCGTTAAGTGAAACGGCGAATACCATAGGTCAGAAAAACCCATATATTTCAATGCTTTAAAATGGGACGGGTTTTCCGGCGGCGTCACATATCTTAATTATTACAAGACGTTGACAGTGCGGAGCCGGTTCCAGCCCCAACTCTGTCAACAAACTTATCCACAGGTCTGGAGGGATGTTTCCGCCTCCCTTCATCCCCGCGCCGCCCGTCCCCCTTGCGGGGAGGCCCAAAAATCGCCGGGAAACGGCGATTTTTGGGGTGGGTATCTGGAGGGTCGGCAAATCCGCTGAAATCTGCGGGTTTCGCGGCGCCGGACCCCGCGCCAAAGGAAACCGGGCGGTGTTATACAGGCCACATGAGCGACAACGACCAGACAACCGATTCCGGCCAGGAGACGCCCGCCCCGGCGTCCTCCGGCGCCGTCCTGATCGCGGAAAAGGTGAAACTCCTGCCCGACAGCCCGGGCGTCTATCGCATGTACGACGCCAAGGGCGAGCTTCTCTATGTCGGCAAGGCGCGCAGCCTGAAGAAGCGGGTCGCGAGTTACGCCAAGCTTGGCGGCCATTCCAACCGCATCGCCCGCATGATCGCCTCGACCGCGCAGATGGAGTTCATCTCCACGGCGACCGAGACCGACGCCCTGCTGCTCGAAGCCAACCTCATCAAGCGGCTGAAGCCGCGCTACAACGTGCTCATGCGGGACGACAAGTCGTTCCCCTATATCCTGCTGACGGGAGATCACGCCTTTCCCCAGGTCGTGAAACATCGCGGTTCCCGCTCGCGTCCGGGCGACTATTTCGGTCCCTTCGCAAGCGCCGGCGCGGTGACGGCAACGCTCAACGCCCTGCAAAGGGCCTTCCTGCTGCGCTCCTGTTCCGACAGCGTCTTCGAAAGCCGCACGCGCCCCTGCCTCCTCTTCCAGATCAAGCGCTGCAGTGCCCCCTGCACGGGCGAGATCGATGAAAAGGGTTATGCGGAACTCGTCGCCGAGGCGGGCGCCTTCCTCCAGGGGCGCAGCCGCAAGACGCAGCAACAGCTTGTCGAGCTGATGGACAAGGCCTCTGCCGATCTCGACTTCGAGCGCGCCGCGATCTATCGCGACCGCATCAGGGCGCTCACCCAGATCCAGCAGCATCAGGGCATCAACCCCCGCACCGTGACCGAAGCCGATGTCTTCGCCGCCTGGTCGGAGGGCGGGCAGACCTGTGTGCAGGTCTTCTTCTTCCGTGCCGGCCAGAACTGGGGCAACCGCGCCTACTTCCCGCGCCACGACAAGGAACTGTCGACGGAAGAAGTGCTCGATGCCTTTCTCGCCCAGTTCTACGAAGACCGCCCGCCGCCGCGTATGGTGCTGCTCAGCCATGAAGTGCCGGGCCAGGCCCTCCTCGCCGAGGCCCTCACCATCAGGGGCGGACGGAAAGTCGCCGTCGGCAGGCCCCGGCGCGGCGAGAAACGCGAACTTGTCGATCACGCCCTCACCAATGCGCGCGAGGCGCTCGGCCGCCGCCTCGCCGAAAGCTCGACGCAGCGCAAGCTCCTCGAAGGTGTCGCCGAGGTTTTCGGCCTCGAACAGCCACCCCGCCGTATCGAGGTCTACGACAACAGCCATATCTCGGGCACCAGGCCCGTCGGCGGCATGATCGTCGCGGGGCCCGAGGGCTTCATGAAAAACCAGTACCGGAAGTTCAACATCAAGGGCGAGGACATCGAGCCGGGCGACGACTACGCCATGATGCGCGAGGTGCTGACGCGCCGCTTCACCCGTCTTCTCAAGGAAAGCGAGAGCGCCACGGACAGCGAAACGCTCTGGCCCGACCTCATTCTCATCGACGGCGGCGCCGGGCAGTTGAAGGTCGCGCTCGATGTTCTGGCGGAACTCGGCATCGGCAATGTCATGGCGGTCGGCGTCGCCAAGGGACCGGAACGCGATGCGGGCCGCGAGCGCTTCTTCATGGCGGAACGGCAGGACTTCATGATGGAGCCGCGCAATCCCGTCCTCTACTACCTCCAGCGCCTGCGCGACGAGGCGCATCGCTATGCGATCGGCAGCCACCGCGCGCGCCGCTCCAAGGCAATCGGCGTCAACCCGCTCGACGAGGTGCCCGGCATCGGCCCGGGCCGCAAACGCGCCCTGTTACAGCATTTCGGCTCCGCCCGCGCCGTCGCCCGCGCGGGCCTTTCCGATCTCGAAGCCGTGGACGGTATCAGCGCCAGGGTGGCGCGTGCCGTTTATGATCACTTTCACGGAAATCCGGACGGTTCACCCTGAAGGAATTCTGCTCTCCCCCTCGCGACATGTCGGCAGGTGATGTTAAGCTGGCGCGATCACATCGGAGCGGACTGCACATGGCGACCAACCTGCCCAATCTGCTGACTTACTTCCGCATCGCGCTGGTTCCCGCCATCGTGCTGTGCTTCTACATCCCCGGCTATACGTCGCATTGGGTCGCGCTCGGGCTCTTCATCGTCGCGGCCATCACGGATTTTTTCGACGGCTATCTCGCACGCGCATGGGAGCAGCAATCCAATCTCGGCCGGATGCTCGATCCCATTGCCGACAAGCTGCTGGTCGCCGTCGTGCTGATCGCCCTCACATGGCAGGGCGTCATCGCCGGATTTTCCCTGTGGGCCGCGATCATCATTCTCTGCCGTGAGATTCTCGTCTCCGGCCTGCGCGAATTCCTGGCGGAGCTGCGCGTCAGCGTCCCCGTGACCCAGCTCGCGAAATGGAAAACGACCATCCAGATGGTCGCGCTGGGTTTTCTCCTCGCCGGTCCCGCTGCCGACAGGATCGTGCCCGGCACGACCGAAGCCGGCATCACCCTGCTCTGGGCGGCCGCGGTCCTCACGATCTACACAGGCATCGACTATTTCCGCGCTGGCGTGCAGCACCTCGGCGACAGCAAGCCGGAACACCGCCCGGCGGCACCGTCGGCGGCGGCCACCGAACGGGAAGGACGGACGTGAAGCTGCTTTATTTCGCCTGGGTCAGACAGAAAGCCGGTGTCGCGGAAGAAAACGTGACGCTGCCGGGCGACGTGCGCGACGTTTCGGGCCTCATCTCATGGCTCAGGACGCGCGGGGAAGGATACGAAGCGGCCTTTTCCGATCTTTCGGTCATTCGCTGCGCCGTCGATCAGGAACATGGCGGCCTCGACACGCCCGTAGCGGGCGCCGCCGAGATCGCCTTCTTCCCGCCGGTCACGGGCGGCTGAGTTTCATGATCCGCGTGCAGACCGAAGATTTCGACATCGGTGCCGAGGTTGCCGCGTTGACGGCGGGCCGCACCGATATCGGCGCGGTCGTCACCTTCTCCGGCCTTGTCCGCGATGCCAATGGCGGTTCCGTCGCCTCCATGGAACTCGAACACTATCCCGGCATGACCGAAAAGGAGCTCGCCCGCATCGAGCGCGAAGCGAACGGGCGCTGGCCCCTGCAAGCGAGTCTCGTTATTCACCGCGTCGGCAAACTTCAGCCCGGGGATAACATTGTTCTTGTCGTCGCCGCCTCCGCGCACCGGCAAGCGGCCTTCGAGGCGGCGTCCTTTTTGATGGATTACTTGAAGACCCGCGCACCCTTCTGGAAGCGCGAGGACACCGGCGGCGAAGCCCGCTGGGTCGACGCCCGCGAGAGCGACGGCGAGGCAGCCGCGAAATGGAAAACGTGACGTTTTCGTGACATTTCGATGACAGTCAGGGTGCTTTATCCCCGTTTTCCGCCGATTGATCCGCTTACAGATCATCCATGCTGGCACGAAAAAGGGCGGCCCGACAGCCGCCCCGATTTGCCTCAGCCGTTGACGGCCTTCGCCTGCGTCTGGTGCGCATGCACCGCGGCGACATAGTCTTCATGCAGGTTCGCCGTGATCTCGCCAGGCGTGAACTTGTGCGGACCGATCTCGCCCACCGGCGTCACTTCCGCAGCCGTGCCCGTGATGAAACATTCCGAAAAACTCGGCAGCTCATCGGGCATGATGTGCCGTTCGACGATTTCATAGCCGCGCGCCTTCGCAAGCGCGATCACCGTCTGGCGCGTGATGCCGTCGAGGAAACAGTCGGGCTTCGGCGTGTGGATGACACCGTCCTTGACGAAGAAGATGTTGGCGCCAGTGGCTTCCGCGACATAACCGCGATAGTCGTACATCAGCGCGTCGGCATAACCCTTGTCCTCGGCCGCATGCTTCGAGATCGTGCAGATCATGTAGAGGCCTGCCGCCTTCGCGTGGGAAGGCGCTGTCTCGGGCGAGGGACGCTTGTACTGCGCGATGTCGAGGCGAATGCCCTTCTTGCGCTGCTCGGGATCGAAATAGGAGGGCCATTCCCAGGCCGCTACGGCGAAGTTGATCCTGTTCTTCTGTGCACTGACGCCCATCGCCTCGCTGCCGCGCCACGCAACCGGACGGACATAACCGTCCGTCAGCTTCTGCGCGCGGACCGCCGCGATGCAGGCTTCGTCGATCTCCTCGACGCTGTAGGGAATCTTGAACCCGAGAATCTCGGCCGACCGGATCAGCCGTTCCGAATGTTCGCGCAGCTTGAAAATTTCACCGCCATACATCCGGCACCCTTCGAATACGCAGCTTGCATAGTGCAGACCGTGGGTCAGCACATGCACCTTGGCGTCCGCCCAGGGAAGAAGCTCCCCATTGAACCAGATGAAGCCGTCGCGTTTGTCGAAGGGAATGTCTGCCATGACCCTGATTTCCTGGTGTATTTCCGTGGGCGCCGGACACGCCATCTGACGTCCCTTAACCCGTCGGCCCGCTTCACGGGAAATTTGCCGGAGACAGCCTTCTCGGGCGAACATCCTTTATAATATTGGTTGGCAGATTCGACCTGCCCGTCCTGGACGCCCATTCTGTCTCATGCAGTTTGCAACAGGTAGCACTTAGCGGAAAATATGTCAACATGGCTGACATAAAATGGTAGTACCCGCCAAATCTCTTGGAAAGCCCCCGGCTGACCGCCCTTCCGCCGCAGGCGACCGGTTGACCGAGGCGATCGAACTTCTGTTCTTCGCCTACAGGGACTTCATCAGCGACCCCGACGAGATCCTCGCCGAGTACGACTTTGGCCGGGCCCATCACCGCGTGGTGCACTTTGTGAGCCGCAATCCGGGCATCACGGTAGCGGAGCTTCTGAACATTCTGCGGATCACAAAACAGAGCCTCGCCCGTGTGTTGAAACAGTTGATCGAGCGCGGTTTCGTGGCGCAGGAGACGGGCAAGCAGGATCGCCGCCAGCGGCTTCTCTATCTGACGGCGTCCGGCCGCGAACTTGAGGAGCGTCTCGCCGCGCCGCAGCGTGCCCGCGTCGCCGCGGCACTCGAAAAGGCGGGACCTGGCGCGGAGGATGCCTGGCGTACCGTCCTGCTTGAACTTGTGAACGATGAAGACCGGACTGAAGTCGAACACCGGATCGCCAGGGCGCCGGTCGAACAACGCTGACCCCCGGCGGAGAGCAAATGGCACATGCCGACGACATCGCAACGGCCAACCGGCAGGAAAGCGGCAAAACACCGCTTGCCGACGACGCGCCGCACATTCTGATCGTCGACGATGACCGGCGCATCCGCGAGTTGCTCAAGCGGTATCTTTCGGACAGCGGCTACCGCGTGACAACGGCCGAACATGCCGCCGAGGCAAGAGCACGCCTGGAAGGCATGGCTTTCGACCTCATCGTCATGGACGTAATGATGCCGGGCGAGAGTGGCCTCGATCTCACGCGTGATCTCCGCCGCACATCGAACGTGCCTATTCTCATGCTCACGGCACGTGGTGAGGCGAGCGACCGTATCGATGGCCTGGAACGCGGCGTCGACGATTACCTCGCAAAGCCCTTCGAACCACGAGAACTCCTGTTGCGGATCGGCACGATCCTGCGCCGCGCGCAGGCGCCGGGCGTGCGCAAGCACGATGAAATTTCGTTGGGACCATGCCGCTTCAATGTCACGCGCGGTGAACTCTGGAGCGGCGACCGTCAGATCCGGCTGACCACACGCGAAGTGCAGCTCATGCGTATTTTCGCGGCCAATCCCGGCAAGCCCCTCTCGCGCCTCGACCTCTGCGACAACGAGGCGGCGGAACGCTCGATCGACGTGCAGATCAACCGGTTGAGGCGAAAACTCGAAGCCGACCCGAAGAACCCGCTTTACCTGCAAACGGTGCGTGGCGAAGGCTATGCGCTCATGCCGGACTGATGCAGAGATGATGGAAGCCGACACAAGTGAACACGCCGGCGCGACGCCTCCGCGCCAGTCGGCGTTATGGCGCGGCCTTCACCCCTTCCAGATTCTCAAGAAGGCGATGCCGCGCGGCCTTTACTGGCGTTCGCTCATCATCATCGTGGCCCCGATGGTGCTGCTGCAGTTCGTCGTCACCTACGTCTTCCTCGAGCGCCACTGGGCACTCGTGACGGAGCGGCTTTCCGCGAAAACCGTGGCGGAAGTGGCGCTTCTCCTGGACGAATATCAGGAGAATCCGACGCCAGAACGCGCGGCCCGTATTTCCGCGCGGGCGAGCCAGGCTCTCGGCTTGCCGGTGGCTTTCCTGGACGGCGAGGAACTTCCCGAAGCGCCATCGTCAACGGCAGGTCTGCTCGCGGACTCTCTGAACGATGAATTGCGCCGCCGCGTCGCCCGTCCGTTCTGGATAAACACAGTGAACTATACCGACTATGTGGACATGAGAATTGCCTATGACGGCGGCGTGATGCGCGTTCTCACGCCTGCCTCGCATGTCTACGCTTCGAACTCGCACATCTTCCTCGTGTGGATGTTCGGTACATCCATCGTTCTGATCATCGTCGCTCTGCTTTTTCTAAGAAACCAGATACGTCCGATCGAAAAGCTCGCGGAAGCCGCAGAGTCATTCGGCATGGGCCGCGACATATCCAACTACCGGCCTCAAGGCGCGTCCGAGGTGCGCCGGGCCGCTCAGGCCTTCATGGAGATGCGCGCGCGCATCCAGCGGCAGATCGAGCAACGCACGGCCATGCTCGCCGGCGTCAGCCACGATCTGCGTACACCCCTCACACGCTTCAAGCTGCAACTCGCCATGCTCGGCGACAGCCCGGAACTCACCGATCTGCGCGCCGATGTCGCCGAGATGGAGCGCATGCTCGACGATTATCTCGAATTTGCGCGCGGGCATCAGGGCGAGGCATCCGAGGAGACCAACCTCGGCGAACTCATCGAGGAAGTGCGCGACGACAGCCTTCGCAAGGGACACGATGTACGGCTCGATCTGCACGGCGATCTCACCCTGCCGCTCCGCCGCAACGCCTTCAAACGCTGCCTCACCAATGTCATCGACAACGCAGGCAAATATGCAAAGCACGTTTGGGTAACCGCGATCCGCGATGCCGACAGCGACGAGGGCGGCATCATCGACATTCTCGTGGACGATGACGGACAGGGCATTCCGGAGGAGCAGCTCGAAGAAGTGTTCCGTCCCTTCTACCGCCTGGATGCTGCGCGAAATCTCGACACCGGCGGCACCGGCCTCGGCCTTGCCATCGCGCGCGATATTGCGCGTGGTCATGGCGGCGACATCACTCTCTCCCGCAGCCCCATGGGCGGCCTTCGGGCGATCATTCACCTGCCTGTGTAATTTAGGTCAATATCATTGACCTTTATCTGCCGCTCGGGCTAGCCTCGCGGACAGATTGGCAGGGAGAAAACAGCATGGAAGTGCCCGCAATCGTCGCTGCATGGCAGGCCGCCTGGCAGAGTCTCGACCCCGAGCGGGTGGCGAGCCTCTACGCGGAGGAAGCAACGCATATGAGCGAGGTCGTCGTGGCGCGAATGAACCGTGCCGACGGCACGCTGAAGGGAGTGGATGAAATCCGTGCTTACGCTTCCGCCGCCACCAGCCAGCTCAAGAGCTTCCGGGCGGACCTTCTGGACGTGATCGCGGAGGAAACGCCGGACGGTGGCCGTGCGTCGGTCGAATACTGGCGGGTGGTGAACGGCGACGAGGTGGGCCGGAAGCGCGTCGTCGAAATTATCGAGTGGCGAGGAGACAAGATCACCGCCTGCCGCGTCTTCCACTTCTGAAAGCCTTCACGCCGCTTTGTCCTCGTCCGGCGGTTCCCGGCGTCTCCGTGGATCGAAGCGGGACAACCGTTCGAGCAGTTCCGAACCCTCGCGAAGGCGCCGGTCGAGTTCGGCCATCGTCTTCGACTGGTCTTCGCCATCGTCGAGCCAGACGCGAAAGGCCGCGCCCCACACCAGCGCAAGGCCGCGCACGCGCACCGAGCCTGCAATGCCGGAGGAATCGATGCCGGCCGCTTCCAGCATCCAGCCCATCGACTGCAGGAGCGGCCTCGCAAGCAGCGCCCCCGCCAGAGGATCTCGGCGCATATCGGCGGCAATGCGCCTCAACGCCGCCTTGTCCTCCGAAAGCGCGTCGAAGCGCATCATCAGCACATCGAAGAGACGGTCGCGCGCCGCCTCGCCGGACATGTCTTCCGCCGAAACGTCCTGCAGAACCTTTGCGTCGATCCGGCGTCCATAGGCCGCGAGGATTTGGACCTTGGAGGAGAAGTGCTTCGACAGTTCGGAGAGACTGACCTTCGCCGCTTTCGCAATATCGGCAAGCGAAAGCCCGGTCCAGCCGCGCGAGGCCGCAAGCCTCAGCGCCGCATTGACGATTTTCTCTTCCGGGTCGAGCTTGCGTGCCATCTTCTCTCTCCTGCCGAGAAAGCATAGGCAGTCCGGCCGCCTCTGGCGAGGGCCCCTACTTGCCGAGCGCCCTTGCTCTGTCACGCGCAGCCAGCGCGGCACGCCGCATCAGCGGCGACAATCCCCCCTCGCCCATCAACACGTCGAGCGCCGCGGCGGTCGTGCCGCCGGGCGATGTGACATTGGCCCGAAGTTCGGAGGCAGGCTCATTCATCCGGTGAAGCATTTCGCCCGAGCCGCTTACCGTCGCCCGCGCAAGCTTCATGGCGAGAGTTGCATCGAGCCCCAGCGCTTCGCCCGCCGCCGCGAGACACTCCACCATGTAGAAGACATAGGCCGGACCGCTACCCGACACCGCCGTCACGGCGTCAATCAGTCCCTCGTTCTCGACCCATCCAACCTCTCCCACAGCGGCAAGAAGTCGATCCGCGAGTTCCTTCTGTTCCGCCGTCACGCGCACATTGGCGCAAGCGACCGTAATCCCCCGGCCGATCGCGGCCGGTGTATTCGGCATGGCGCGAATGGCATGGACCTCTGCGCCGAGCAGATACTCCAACCGATGAAGCCCGATCCCCGCTGCGATCGAAAGAAAGACCGTATCCGCCGAAACGAGCGGTGCGAGTTCCGGCAGAACGTCGCCCACCGACTGCGGCTTCACCGCAAGAAGGACGAGCGCAGGACGCTTAGCAGCGATTTCCTGCACGGATGCGTTGAACGAAACCCCCTTCGCAGCAAGCTGCGCGATTTCAGCCGAAGGCGCGGGATCCCGCACTTCCACGAGCCGCGGCGCGAGCCCGTTGGCAAGCCAGCCCGAAAGCAGCGCGCCGCCCATCTTGCCCGCGCCCACAAGGACGAGCGGGCGTTCGAGTGAAAATGTCATGTCTGAAACCGTCGCTTACGGAAACCTTCGGGAAGGGCGCGCCGCCTCAGGCGCAGCCCTGCGTCTCGAACATGGCGGCGGTGATGGCCTCCTCGGCCGTCTTTCCCGCCCACATGACGAATTGCAGCGCCGGATAATAGCGCTCACTCGCCTCAACGGCGAGCCGCAGAAGCGCCTCGCACTGTTCCGGCGTGGCCGCAGCGCCGCCGCACAGAAGCAGGCTGTTGCGGTAGAGAACGACACCGTCGTCCGACCAGATATCGAAATGGCCGGACCAGAGCTGCTCGTTGATAAGGGTCAGCAGATGCCGCACCACGGGGCGCTTTTCAGGCGGCACGCGCAGATCGAGCGTGCAGGCAATGTGGAGGCCGGAAAGATCGTTCCGCCAGTTCAGCGAAAGCTGATAATCGCGCCACTCCCCGGCAACACAGATGTTGAGTTCGTCCTCATGGCTTCGCTCGAAGAACCAGTCCCGAATGGCGGCGACCTGTTCGAGAAGATCGAGCGGATTGCCGTCGAATTCCTCGGCCTCGGCAACAGTGCCTGACATTCCTTACCCCGCTCGGGCCCCACTCTCTGCGGCAGGAGAACACCGCCTGCAGGCCTATATCTTGTGGGTAACCCGTCCCTGAAACACCAGACAACCGTGCCCGATGCGCTGAGTCGACGCAACCCTTCGCAGGCAGAGGGCCGTGGAAAACCGCAGGGAATCTGTGGACAGCAGGGAGCTCAGCCGAGCGGCGACGTATCGCCTTCGGGGCCGGGCGCCGTCGGATCGTCGTCTTCGTCGGCCGCTTTCCGGGCGCCCTTCTTCGCGGCGGCGGCTCTGGGGGCCTTGGCGGCCTCAAGCGCCTCGATGCGTGCCTTCAGCGCTTCATTTTCTTCCCGCGCGAGTTGGGCCATGGCACGCACGGCCTCGAACTCCTCGCGCGTCACGAGGTCCATGTCGGCGATGAGCCGCTCCGCCTGCCCGCGCAGAACCGTCTCGATCTCCTGGCGCACACCCTGTGCCGCTCCGGCGGCATTGGTGAAAAGGCGGCCGAGCTCGTCGAAGATACGGTTCTGGGTCTGGGTCATGGGAATACTCCGCTTGCGGCTTCAGCGAGGAAGATAGCGCCTCGCCAGCGAAAAGCGAACCCCGCGGCCTGCGGCGGAGCGCCGCCTTCCTTGACAGGACCCGTCCGGAAGCCAAACTAGCGCGCCATCGACCGGGAACACATGTTCCCGAGTTCCAAGGCTGGAGCCACATGCCCTTTCCCGACATCGACCCCGTATTGATCGAGATTGGCCCCTTCGCCATCCGCTGGTACGCGCTTGCCTATATTGCGGGCCTGATCCTCGGCTGGCGTTACGTGATCGCGCTCGCGGAAACGCCGCGGCTCTGGAACGGCCCTTCACCCGTCACCCGCGTCATCGCCGACGATGCGCTTCTCTGGGCAGCGCTTGGCGTCATCCTCGGCGGGCGGATCGGCTATGTCCTCGTCTACAACCCGGCCTACTTCGCCGCACATCCGCTTGAAATCTTCTACGTCTGGCAAGGCGGCATGAGTTTTCACGGTGGCGCCTTCGGCGTTCTCGTAGCGATGTTTCTTTTCGCGCGCGCCCGCAATATCCCGTTTCTCTCGCTGCTTGATCTCGTCAGCGCCGCCGTCCCGATCGGTATTTTCTTTGGCCGCATCGCGAACTTCATCAATGCGGAACTCTGGGGCCGCGTGACAGATGCGCCTTGGGGCATCATCTTCCCCACGGGAGGCCCCCTGCCGCGCCACCCGAGCCAACTCTACGAAGCTGCCCTTGAAGGTATCCTTCTTTTCGTCGTGCTGAGGGTGCTGACCCACCGCTTCGATGCGTTGAAGAAACCCGGCGTGGTAACCGGCGCATTCGTTTGCGGCTACGGCCTTGCCCGCACGGCAGTCGAGTTTTTCCGGGAACCCGATCAGCAGATCGGCTACCTCTTCGGCGGCTGGTTCACCATGGGCATGGCTCTCTCGATACCGATGGCGCTCGCCGGCGCGGCGCTCGCATGGCACTTCGCGCGGAAGGTCGCTGCCGCTAAAACGAAGCGGAAATGACCGAAAACGCTCTCGCGCAGCACATTGCCCGGTTGATTGAGGAGACAGGCCCGATCCCCCTGTCTCACTTCATGGCGCTTGCCCTGGGTCATCCCGATCACGGCTACTACATGACCCGTGACCCCTTCGGCGCGAAAGGCGACTTCACGACCGCGCCGGAGATCAGTCAGATGTTCGGCGAGCTGATCGGACTATGGCTCGCCGACCAATGGCTGAGACAAGGCGCACCGAAACGCATCGCCATCGCCGAACTCGGTCCCGGGCGAGGCACATTGATGTCCGACCTCCTGCGTGCAGTCGGCAGCGTTCCCGGCATGAGGGATGCGGCGGAGGTTCATTTCGTCGAAACGAGCCCCGTGCTCCGCGACGCGCAAAAAGCCCGCATACCGCATGCGACGTGGCACGACAGCATCGCCACCCTGCCGCCCCTGCCCCTCTTCCTCATCGCCAATGAATTCTTCGACGCCCTGCCGGTGACACAGTACCAGCGCACGAAGCAAGGCTGGTGCGAGCGTTATGTCGGGCTCGACGGCGAACGCCTCGTGCCAGCGCTTGCGCCCGTACCGCTTGCGAGCGACGCGGCGCTTCCTGCAGCCACGCGCGATGCGGCCGAGGGCGAGACTGCCGAAATCTCGCCCGCGAGTACAGCCATCGCGGAAGAGATCGCCTCCCGCATTGCATCGCATGGCGGCGCGGCTCTCGTGATCGACTACGGTCACGCGAAAAGCGCCACCGGCGATACGCTGCAGGCGGTGAAGAACCACGAATACGCCAATCCCTTCGAAGCGCCGGGCACCGCCGACCTCACCACTCATGTCGATTTCGAAACGCTCGCTCACGCAATCCGCGCGGGCGGGGCCGATGCGCATGGCCCCGTCGAGCAAGGCGCCTTCCTGACGGCGCTTGGCATCGACGGACGAGCGGAAGCGCTGTCACGCAATGCGACGGCCTCGCAAAGAGAGGACATTGAGCGAGCGCGGCAAAGGTTGACCGGCGCGCATGAGATGGGCAGCCTTTTCAAGGTGCTGGGGATCACGCCGCACGGCAGCACTCTGCCGGCCGGTTTCGCTTGAAGGAAGTTTGCATGTTGAAGGCGAAGCCTTTCGACGTTCTTTCCCGGGTTCGGCACGGCTTCTTCACGCGCGAAGGCGGTGTGTCGAAGGATATTTATGCGTCACTCAATTGCGGGTACGGCTCGAACGACGACAGCGAACGCGTGCGCGAAAACCGCGCCCGCGTTGCGCTTAAACTCGGCGCCGAACCGGAGAAGCTGCTGACGGTCTATCAGGTACACAGTCCGGATGTCGCGGTGGTGACGGAACCCTGGATCCCCGACACCGCGCCGCAGGCGGACGCCATGGTGACGGCCGAACCCCGGATTGCTCTTGGCATCCTGACCGCCGACTGCGCGCCCGTGCTTTTCGCCGACGAGAAGGCCCATGTGATCGGTGCCGCTCATGCCGGCTGGAAGGGTGCTATCGGCGGCGTATTGGAAGCAACCGTGGATGCGATGATCCGTCTCGGAGCGGAGCGAAGCCGCATCGTCGCCGCAATCGGCCCCTGCATCTCGAAGGATGCCTATGAAGTGGGCTCCGATTTCCGGGACCGGTTTATGAAGGCCGACGCCGCAAATGACGGGTGGTTTGCGCCCTCCGCGAACGAGGGGCACTTCATGTTCGATCTTCCCGGCTATGCCGAAGCACGCCTCAAGGCGGCCGATATCGGCACAATCGCCGTAATGGGCCATTGCACATACAGGGAACCGAAGCGGTTCTTCTCCTATCGCCGCACAACACACCGCAAGGAACCGGACTATGGCCGCCAGATATCGGCCGTGATGCTCCGGGACTGATTCTCGGAACGCCATACCGGCGGCATCTTTTTCCCGAATCGCGTTAAACTTCGCCGCTGACAAGGCCGCGCCACGGGGCAGCGGGTAGCGGGACGGACCGGCAGTGCAAACGGCGAAAGAGCCATCCAGCGGCAACTGGCAGAAGGCAGGCGCACGCAAACTGCGCGTCGGCACCGCCATCGCCATTTTCGCCATGGCAGCCTGCGCGGACGATACCGCATCCGGCAAGCCGGCGAGGCAGGACGCCCCGAAGGCCGAAACACGGCAGGTTGCGGCATTGAAGGTCGACGTATCAGCCCTGAACGGCGTTCCGGCGACCGGGGCCAGCCTTTTCTCGGAAATGTTGAAGGAAGAAGCGCTTCGCATCAGCCTGTCCGCAGGCGGCGAGAATGCACGCGTCTTCGATGTGACCGGCGCCATAGGCGCGGGGGAACGCGAGGATGGCACCTATGTCGTCGCCGTCATCGACATTGGCAACGAAAAGGGCGAACGGCTGCAGCGTGTGGTGAACGATGCTGTGCTGCCGGAGCGGGGGAAGCCGGGCAGCGCGTGGGATTCGGTCGGCGCCGAAGACCTCAGGCGTTTCGCGGCGGCGACGGCCGGCAGGATCACAAGCTGGTACGCCGACACTTTCGCGGCAGAAGAAACAATGGCGGAGAGCAGCGCCGATCCGATCGTGACCGGAAGCATTTCCGGAACGGCACCCGTACCTGCCACCCGTTTCAACGTGTCGGTCTCGCCCGCTCCGGGAGATGGCGCGAACGCCCTTGCAAGCGAACTCGACGCTACCCTCTCGCACCGCGTCAGAACGGCAACCTGGATTCCGGACGGGCAGTATCGTGTCGAGGGCAGCGTCGTTACCGCATCGCGCTCCGATGGACTGACGGACGTCTCGATCCACTGGCTCGTGAAATCCGAAGACGGCAGCCTTCTCGGCGAAATCGAGCAGCGCAACGCGCTCGATGCCGCGCGCATTGCCGGGCGATGGGAAGAGGTGGCCCGAACCGCCGCAGAAGCGGCGGCCGAGGGTATTCTCTCGGTCCTTCAGGGGCCCTCCTATCCCGTGGCGGCCAACTCGTGATGCTCGCCGGACGCAGAAAATACGCGAAATCCGGATACGAGTTGCATGTTTACAGGGGGTGGACCCCTTGTTAAAACGCGCTCGCGCCGTCACCGGATCGTCATGTCCGGGCGGCGATTTCAGATTGGGGCATGGGCTCCCGCCGCATCGGCGCGGAGCTCAGGTGATGGCAGGGGTCTCGGAATGAAACTCGTAGCGGGCAATTCCAACAGGGCGCTTGCCGAAGCGATTGCCGCCTATCTGAACCTGCCCCTCACGAAATCCGTTGTCCGCCGCTTCGCCGACATGGAAGTCTTCGTGGAAATTCAGGAGAACGTCCGCGGCGAGGACGTCTTCGTGATCCAGTCGACCTCCTACCCCGCGAACGACCACCTGATGGAACTCCTGATCATTCAGGACGCTCTCCGCCGCGCCTCAGCACGGCGCATCACGGCGGTGATCCCCTATTTCGGCTATGCGCGTCAGGACCGGAAACCCGGCGCCCGCACGCCGATCTCCGCGAAGCTCGTCGCCAATCTCGTCACGACGGCGGGCGCGGACCGCGTCCTCACCCTCGATCTCCATGCCGGTCAGATCCAGGGCTTTTTCGACATTCCGACCGACAACCTCTTCGCCGCGCCGGTGCTGACCCGCGACATCGAACAGCACTACAAGACGAGCAACGGTGTGATGGTCGTCTCGCCGGACGTCGGCGGCGTGGTGCGCGCCCGCGCCATCGCAAAGCGCATCGGCGCCGACCTCGCCATCGTCGACAAGCGCCGCGAACGGGCGGGCGAGTCCGAAGTCATGAACATCATCGGCGATGTGAGCGGCCGTTCCTGCATCCTCGTCGACGACATCGTCGACAGCGCCGGCACGCTTTGCAACGCGGCCGATGCTCTCCTGAAGGCAGGCGCGACGGAAGTCTCCGCCTATGTCACGCATGGCGTGCTGTCGGGCGGCGCCGTCGCCCGCGTTTCTGCCTCCAAGCTCAAGGAGCTCGTGATCACGGACTCGATCCAGGCGACCGAAGCCGTTCGTGTGAGCCACAACATCCGCGTCGTCTCGATCGCCCCCCTGATCGGCGAAGCCATGCGCCGGACCGCCGAGGAACGCTCGGTTTCGAGCCTTTTCGACTAGGCCTCTCACCCCTTCCCTTTCCCTCGCCGGTTGAGTTTTGGCGCCCCAGGCGCTATAAGGCGCGCGATCCCGCACTTCCACACCCCTGGAGGAGACTTGCGGGCTATGCACGCGGGCCTCTAAGGCCCCGTTTTTATTGGAGAAATTGCTATGGCCGAGACCCAGACGCTCAAGGCCGAGGCGCGCGAGAAAGGCAGCAAGGGGGCTGTCCGTTCGCTCCGCCGCGAAGGCCGCGTCCCCGCCGTGATCTATGGCGAGAAGAAGACCCCCGAACTGATCCATGTCGGTTACAAGGAAGTCTCCGCGCTCTACCAGACCGGAACTTTCATGAGCCATGTGCTCGACGTCGAGATCGGCGGCAAGACGGAACGCGTCATTCCCCGCGACGTGCAGTTCGAACCGGTGCGCGACTTCATCATCCATGTCGACTTTCTGCGTCTCGGCAAGAACGCGACCATCGTGGTGGACGTGCCCGTGCACTTCCACAACCACGAAGCCTCCCCCGGCATCAAGGCCGGCGGTGTGCTGAACATCGTGCGCCATGAAGTCGAACTCAACTGCCCGGCCGACGCGATCCCCGAACAGCTCGACATCGACCTCACGGGATACCAGATGGGTGACTCGATCCACATCTCGGCGGTGAAGCTGCCGTCGAAGGTGACGCCGACCATCACGGACCGCGACTTCACCATCGCGACCATCGCCGCCCCGGCTGCCGTCGTCTCCGCGGACAACGAAGCCAAGGCGGAAGAGAAGGCCGAAGGCAAGGGCGAAGAAGAGTCTTCCGAAAAGGAAGGCTGACCTTCGCTGCCTGAAAGGAGGCGGCGATGATCCTGCTCGTCGGTCTTGGAAATCCGGGCGAGAAATACGCGCGGAACAGGCACAATGTCGGATTCATGGCGGCGGACGAGATCGTTCGCCGCCATTCCTTTTCGCCGCCCCGCGCGCGCTTTCAAGGCATCGTCTGCGAAGGCACGCTTGGCGGCGAAAAGGCGATCGTGCTGAAGCCCACGACCTACATGAACGAAAGCGGCCGCGCCGTTGGCGAGGCGATGCGCTTCTACAAGCTGACGCCCGCGGACGTCGTCGTCTTCTACGACGAACTCGACCTGGACGCTGGCAAGATTCGCGTGAAGACGGGCGGCGGCGCGGCGGGTCACAACGGCATCCGCTCCATCGCCGCGCATATCGGCCCCGATTTCCGCCGTGTACGGATCGGCATCGGCCATCCGGGCATCAAGGAACGCGTGATGAGCCATGTGCTCGGCGACTTCGCGAAAGCGGACGCGGCATGGGTCGAACCCATGCTCGACGCGATCGCGGATGCGGCGCCTCTTCTCGCCGAGGGAAAGGACGCAACCTTCGCGAACAAGGTGCATCTGGCCCTCAATCCCGAGCCGGAAAAGAAGCAGAAGACAAAAGACCCGAAGACAAAAGACAGCGACGGAGAGAGTTAGATCATGGGTTTCAAATGCGGCATCGTCGGACTGCCCAATGTCGGCAAGTCCACGCTTTTCAACGCGCTGACGCAGACGGCGAGCGCGCAGGCCGCGAACTATCCCTTCTGCACGATCGAACCGAATGTCGGTGAGGTGGCAGTGCCGGACCCGCGTCTCGACAAGCTCTGCAACGTCGCAAAGAGCAAGGAAATCATTCCGACGCGGCTTACCTTCGTCGACATCGCCGGCCTCGTGAAAGGCGCGTCGAAGGGCGAAGGCCTCGGCAACCAGTTCCTCGCGAACATTCGCGAGGTGGACGCGGTCGCCTATGTGCTGCGCTGCTTCGTGGACGACGACATCACCCATGTCGAGAACCGCATCGACCCGCTGGCCGACGCCGAAATCGTCGAGACGGAACTGATGCTCGCCGATCTCGACAGCCTCGAAAAGCGCGTCGTCGCGAGCGAAAAAAAGGCGAAGGGCGGCGACAAGGAGGCAAAGCAGCAGGTCGAACTGATGAACATCGCGCTTGGCTACCTGCGCGAAGGCAAGCCCGCCCGCATCGCGACCGCCGAAGGCAAGATCTCGGATGAAGACATGAAGGCGTGGGAAGGACTGAACCTCCTCACCTCGAAGCCCGTGCTCTATGTCTGCAACGTGGATGAGGCTTCCGCCGCGACGGGCAACGAATATTCGAAGCTCGTGGAAGAGAAGGCGAAGGCCGAAGGCGCGCAATGGGTTGTGATCTCCGCGCGCATCGAGGAAGAACTGGCGCAGCTGCCGCCCGCCGACCGCGACGAATATCTCGAAACGCTGGGGCTCCACGAGCCCGGATTGTCGCGTCTCATCCGCGCCGGCTATGCGCTGCTCGACCTCATCACCTATTTCACGGTGGGCCCGAAGGAAACGCGCGCATGGACGATCACGCGCGGGACGCGCGCTCCCGCCGCCGCTGGCGTCATTCACACGGACTTCGAAAAAGGTTTCATCCGTGCAGAGACGATCTCCTATGACGACTACATATCGCTGGGCGGAGAACAAGGCGCGAAGGACGCAGGCAAGATGCGTCTCGAGGGCAAGGACTACGTGGTTCATGACGGCGATGTGATGCATTTCCGCTTCGCGAATTGAGGAACATGAGGCCATCACGGCACAGGTTCCGGCGGCCGGGGACAAGTTTCTCCCGGGAGCGAAAACGGGGATAAAGAGCGGCGACCGTCATCGAAATGTCATTGAACTGTTACAAATGACGTTGATCGACCGAGGATCTGAAATTCCGGACTTCGTGAAGATGGCTGGGTCAGAAACGGAAGATGGACAAAAAATTTATCCTCCCTTTTTCGTCATTGCCGGGCCTGACCCGGCAATCCATGGCCGCCCGCACGGAGGCGATGGCTCCTGGATGCCCGGATCAAGTCCGGGCATGACAATTTATTTGTATACTGAATAAAACGGCGGACCCGACGCATGATCAATCCGAAATATTACTGGGAAGATTTCCCCGTCGGCGAAACGGTCGAATTCGGCCGCAAGCACGTGACGAAGGAGGAAATCCTCGAATTCGCGAGCGAGTTCGACCCGCAGCCCTTTCACCTCGACGAGGAGGCGGCGAAGCAGTCGATCCTTGGCGGGCTCTGTGCGAGCGGCTGGCACTCCTGCGCCATGGCGATGCGCATGATGTGCGACGGCTACATTCTCGAAAGCGCTTCGCTGGGCGCGCCGGGCGTCGACGAGGTACGCTGGAAGAAGCCCGTCTATGTGGATGATATGCTCCGTCTACGGAGGACATGCATCGAGCGCCGCGCCTCGAAGAGCCGCCCGGAAATGGGCCTCACGAAGTTCCGCACCGAAATGCTGAACCAGAAGGACGAGGTCGTGATGACCATGGAAGGCTGGGCCATGTATGGCCGCCGTCACCCCGGCGCGGAGGCGGAGGCCTGAACATGCCCTGGTTCGAAGACATCGAGATCGGCAGCCGCCTGGAACTGGGCAGCCACACCTTCACGGCGGAAGAGATCGTCGCCTTCGCGAAGAAATACGACCCGCAATATTTCCATATCGATCCGGAAGCGGCGAAGGACGGCCCCTTCGGCACGTTGACGGCGAGCGGCTGGCATACGTCGGCAACATGGATGAAGCTCATGATCGCCGCACGGCAGGGCCGCGACGAACCGCTCGACGCCGAGGGCCGGAAACCGCCGGCGGGCGGCCCCTCCCCCGGCTTTCTCGACATGAAATGGCCAACCCCGGTACGCGCGGGCGATACGATCAGCTATTCTTCGGAAGTGATCGAAAAACTCGACATGCGGACAAGGCCGGGCTGGGGCATTGTGAGGAGCCACAATACCGGCGTGAACCAGAATGGCGAGACGGTGCTGAGCTTCATCGGCCAGGGGCTGATCCAGCGGAGGCACCCGCGGGGCGCGTAGACAAGGAGGAGGAACGGGATGGCACGCAAGGGCAAGGAATTCACGCTGAAGAGCGGCGACGGCGCCGACATCCTCTGCTACCACGCCAGGGCGGAGGGCGCGCGCAAAGGTGGCCTCGTTCTCATCATGGAAATCTTCGGCGTCACCGCGCATATCAAGGATCTCTGCGACGGCTATGCCGAACGCGGCTATGACGTGCTTGCGCCGCAGCTCTACGACCGGCAGGTGAAGGACTTCCAGGCGACCTACTCCCAGGAAGACATTCAGGAATCGCTGAAGCTCCGCGCCGACAATCCTTACGAAAACACCGTGCTCGACGCGCAGATGTGCATCGACAAGCTCAAGGCCGACGGCTGCGGGAAGGTCTTCATCACCGGCTATTGCTATGGCGGCACGGTGGCCTGGGTGGCGGCCTGCCGCGCGAACGGCCTCGACGCGGCATCCTGTTATTACGGCGGCGCGATCAAGCAGTTCATCGATGAAAGCCCGAAATGCCCGACCATTTGCCACTTCGGCGAGAAGGACAAGGGCATCCCGATGGAAGACGTGCGCGCGATCGAGGCGGCGCATCCGGACGTGAAGGTCTATGTCTATGACGCCGACCACGGCTTCAATTCCGACCGCCGCAACAATTACGACAAGGACGCCGCGGAACTCGCGCTGAAGCGGACGCTGGAATTGTTCGAGGGGGCGTAAGCCCACCCACCTCGTCGGCCTTCATGCTTTTCTTCTGCCGTCCCCCTCACCCTTCCCACTACCGCTACGCGGTAGCGGGCCCCTTCCCTCTCCCCCAAGAGGGGGCGAGGGAGATTGTGGTTCGGCTCCGTTTTCCCTCGCCCCTCCGGGGAGAGGGAGGGAGCGGGCGCAAACCCGCGGAAGGGTGAGGGGCGCGGCGGGTGATGCGCTATACAGTTCCCCAGAGTCATCGGGACTGAACCAGATATCGACGGACGGGAACGGCGCCATGAGCAAGACGGAAAAGACCGCCTACGACTTCGCCTTCGAGAGCCTGAAGGGCGAGCCGATGCCGCTTTCGGCGTTTGCCGGGCGGCCGCTGCTGATCGTCAACACGGCATCGAAATGCGGCTTCACCCCGCAATACAAGGAGCTCGAAGCGATCTGGCGGAAATACGCCGATGACGGCCTCGTCGTGATCGGCGTGCCGTCCAACGACTTCGCGGGTCAGGAGCCAGGCAACGCGTCCGAGATCGCGAATTTCTGCGAGATCAATTTCGGCGTCGACTTTCCGCTGACGGAGAAGGTGCATGTGACGGGCGCGGGCGCGCATCCCCTGTTCAAATGGCTGAGCGCGCAAGGCGGGGTGCTCTCGAAGCCGCGCTGGAACTTCTACAAATACGTGATCGGCCGCGACGGGAAGCTCGTCGACTGGTTTGCGAGCACGACCACGCCGGGCTCGGCGAAGGTGGAGCGGGCGCTGAAGAAGGCTTTGGGGGAGTAGGCTTTTTGCCTTCCTTCTTCGTCATGGCCCGCTTTATGCGGGCCACGTCTTTGCCGGTTACATCAAGGAAAGACGTGGATGACCCGGACAAGCCGGGTCATGACGTATATTTTTCCAAGGAATCCGCCGATCGGCCCATGGTTCCCGGCTTTCGCCGGGATGACAATTTTGTTTTAGCGTCGGCTTCGCCGGCGTTATCCGTCTTTCCTCTCGGGATAAAGCGAGAGAAGCCCGTCGCGGCTCGCCGGGCAGACGCCCCGCTCCGTGATGAGACCCGTGACGTAACGCGACGGCGTGACGTCGAAGCCGTAATTCGCGGCGGCGCTGCCGGGCGCGGAAATCTCGACCGTGACGACCTCGCCCTTGTCGGTCCGGCCCGTCATGTGGGTGACCTCGCGGGGGGAGCGCTCCTCGATCTCGATGTCGCGCACGCCATCCGTCAGCGTCCAGTCGATCGTCGTATGCGGAAGCGCGACATAGAAGGGGACGTTGTTCGCCTCCGCCGCCAGCGCTTTGAGGTAAGTGCCGATCTTGTTCGCGACATCGCCGGTCGAGGTCGTGCGGTCGGTGCCGACAATGCACATGTCGACGCGCCCATGCTGCATCAGATGGCCGCCCGCATTGTCCGGCACGATGGTGTGCGGCACGCCGTGACGGCCGAGTTCGAAGGCGGTGAGCGAGGCGCCCTGGTTGCGCGGCCGCGTTTCATCCACCCAGACATGGACGGGCAGCCCCGCATCATGCGCCATGTAGATCGGCGCGAGCGCCGTGCCCCAATCGACGCAGGCGAGCCAGCCCGCATTGCAATGGGTGAGAATGTTGACGGTCTGGCCGGGCTTCGCCTCCGCGATTCCCCGAACGATGCGAAGCCCGTTTTCGCCGATGCGGCGGCAGGTTTCGACATCCTCGTCGCAGAGGCGCGCGGCCTCTGCATAGGCCGCCTCGACGCGCGCATTATGGCCGACCTTGCGGACCGCCTCGCGCATCGCATCGAGCGACCACTTGAGATTGACCGCCGTCGGCCGCGTGGCGAGCAGCATGTCGTAGGTGCGGTCGAGGGTCTCGTCGGAGGGGTCCTCGCGCAGCGCCATGCAGAGACCGTAGGCGGCGGTGGCGCCGATGAGCGGCGCGCCGCGCACCAGCATCTCCCTGATGGCGCGCGCGGCATCCGCCGCGCTCCGCAGCGAGGCGGTGACGAATTCATGCGGCAGGCGCGTCTGGTCGATGATCTCGACCGACCAGCCGTCTTCAGCCACCCAGATCGTGCGGTAATGCGTGCCGTCGATTTTCATGGCCTCTCCTCTCCGGCGTTTGAGGTCAGTGGCCTTCGAAGGAACAGAGCGAAAGCACCTCGATGTCGAGCGCCTCGAGACGCTGGCGGCCGCCGAGTTCGGGCAATTCGATGACGAAACTCGCCGCCGTGACGTTGCCGCCGGCCCGCCCGATGAGCTTCACGGCGGCTTCCGCCGTGCCGCCCGTGGCGATGAGATCGTCGATGAGCAGGACCTTCTCGCCTTCCTTCACCGCATCCGTATGAATTTCGACCGTGTCGGTACCGTATTCAAGGTCATATTCCTGACCGATCACGGTCCAGGGCAGCTTGCCCTTCTTGCGCACGGGAATGAAGCCGAGGCCGAGCTGATGCGCGACGGCGCCGCCGAGGATGAAGCCGCGCGCCTCGATGCCCGCCACCGCGCCGAATTTCGCACCCGCATGCAGCTTCACCATCGCATCGACCGCGCCGCGAAACCCCTCCGCATCGGCGAGCAGCGTGGTGATGTCGCGGAACTGGATACCGCTTTTCGGATAGTCCGGGATGGTGCGGATATATTCCTTGATGTCCATGTGGTCGCTATCCATTTCCTGCCGTTCCGGCTCTCACCCGGTCTATCCGGCGGAGCCCACCCTCCCCCTGTGGGAGGGTCGAAATTTTCGAGCGCAGCGAAGCAAATTTCGGGGAGGGGGTCTCCGCTATCAACGGATGACTCGCTTCCCGTTTCCCACGCTTACCCCTCCCCGGAAAATTCCGCACTTCGTTTGAATTTTCCGACCCTCCCACAGGGGGAGGATGGTCCAGACGGAAAAGATTGTATCTGCCGCGAGCGATTGAACCAATTTACGCCCCATGAAGCACGCGGCCGGCAACGGCATCGAGCTTTCGCACGAGTTCGGGCGCGCGCTTCGCGGGCGCGGTGATGAGCGCGGTGTCGAGCACGCGGTCGAGCCCTTGCGGGGACGGCTCGCGCTCCGGCCCGAAGCTTTCCGCGACCGCGCGGATCATGGCGCGGGCATGGCCTGCATTCTCTTCCAGCACGCGCACGACATCGGCGACTTCGACATGAGCATGGGCCGGATGCCAGCAGTCATAGTCGGTGACCATGGCGACGGTCGCGTAGCATATCTCCGCCTCGCGGGCGAGCTTCGCCTCCGGCATGTTGGTCATGCCGATGACCGAGCAGCCCCAGGAGCGGTAGAGATTGCTCTCGGCGAGCGTCGAGAATTGCGGGCCTTCCATGACGAGATAGGTGCCGCCGCGCGTATAGGCGATGCCGTTCGCCTTGCAGGCGGCTTCGAGATGGTCGCCGAGACGCGGACAGACCGGCTGCGCCATCGAGACATGGGCGACGAAGCCTTCGCCGAAGAAGCTTTTCTCGCGCGCGACGGTGCGGTCGATGAACTGGTCGACGATGACGAAGGAGCCGGGCGGCAGCTCTTCCTTCAGCGAGCCGACGGCGGACACCGAGATGATGTCGGTGACGCCCACGCGCTTCATCGCATCGATATTGGCGCGGTAGTTGATGGAGGTCGGCGAATGCGGATGACCGCGGCCATGGCGCGGCAGGAAGACCATCTCGACCGACTTGCCGCCCCCGATGGGCAGCTCGCCGAAATGCAGCTCGTCGGAGGGCTCGCCCCACGGGCTCGCCACGCGCTCCCAGCGCTCGTTCTTCAGGCCGGGAAACTCGTAGACGCCGCTCCCCCCGATGACGCCAAGAACCGTTTTCGCCACTGACTTCTCCTCTCGTGCCTATCCATCTCCGTCATTGCGAGGCCTGAAAGGCCGAAGCAATCCAGGAGCCGCGCGGCACAGCCTGTCCGCCCCTGGATTGCTTCGTCGGCTTCGCCTCCTCGCAATGACGTGCGGGAAGATAGCGGAAACCGGACCGGTATAACAAAACGACGCGGCGACACCATAAAAAAGGGCTCCCGAAGGAGCCCTTTCATTGTCACATTTCCGCGTCAATCAGTGCGCGTCGGCCCAGACCTTGCGCATCGCGAAATAGAGGATGCCGGTCAGCAGCGCGAGATAGATGAGCACCTGGAAACCCATGCGGTGACGCTGCTCGAGCTTCGGCTCGGCCGCCCACATCAGGAAGTGGGTGACGTCCTTCGCCATCTGGTCGACGGTGTTGGGCGTGCCATCTTCATAATCGACCTGCCCGTCCGACAGCGGCTGCGGCATGGCGATCATGTTGCCGGGGAAGTAGAGGTTGTAGGAACCGGTCGTGACCTCGAAATCTTCCGGCGCGTCCACATAGCCTTTCAGCAGCGAGTAGATGTAGTCCGGTCCGCCGGCACGCGCCTTGGCGATCAGCGACAGATCGGGCGCGGCGGCACCGAGCGCGGCGGCGGAAGCCTCCGGGTTCGGATAGGGCGAGGGGAAGGCATCCTTCGGCTCGCCCGGACGCTCATACATCTCGCCATCGGCGTTGGGGCCGTCCTCGACCGTGATCTCGGCGGCAAGCGCCTTCACCTGGCCCTCTTCGAATTCCGGGCCGCCCGGCTCGCCGAGGTTGCGGAACTTCACGTACTGCATCGAATGGCAGACCGAGCAGACTTCCTTGTAGACCTTGTAGCCGCGGCGCAGCGCATCGCGGTCATAGGTGCCGAAGACGCCCTGGAAGGACCATTCGGCATGCTGGAGGGCAACCTCGCCCTCCGCGGCACGCGCGGGCGACACCGCGGCAAGGGCGACCCCGGCCGCGACGGCGCAAAGGGAAACGGCGCGAGAGATGCTTTTCATTGCTGTTTTCACTTGTCCGTTCCCCCTCAGCTCGTGGCCTTGTCCTGCCGCGTAGCGGGCAGCACCGACTCCGCAATGCTCGCGGGCAGCGGCTTCGTTTTCTCGATCAGCCCCAGCACGGGGAAGAGAACGAGGAAGTGCAGGAAGTAGTAGGCGGTCAGGATGCGCGACAGGTCGGTGATGTCGAAGCCGCCCTCGCCCACATGGATCAGGATCTTGTCCGGCGTCTGGCCGCCGCAATAGCCGAGACCGAGGCAGACCGCGACGAAGATCCAGAAGAACTGCTTGTAGAGCGGGCGGAACCGCGCCGAGCGAACCTTGGACGTATCGAGCCAGGTCAGCACGAAGAGGATCGCGATGGCGCCGAACATGAGCACCACGCCGCCGAGCTTGTCGGGCACCGCGCGCAGGATCGCGTAGAACGGCAGCAGATACCATTCCGGCACGATGTGAGCGGGCGTCGAAAGCGGATTGGCGACGATGTAGTTGTCCGGTTCGCCGAGCCCGTTCGGATTGTAGAAGACGAAATAGGCGAACAGGATCAGGAACAGCGCCATGCCGAACCCGTCCTTGATCGTCGCATAGGGCGTGAAGGGAACCGTGTCCTTCTTCGGGTCCTTGACTTCGATGCCCGCCGGATTGCCCTGCCCCGTCACATGCAGCGCCCAGACGTGAAGAATCACGACGCCGGCAATGAGGAAGGGGAAGAGGTAATGCAGCGAGAAGAAGCGGTTGAGCGTCGGATCGCCGACGGAGAAACCGCCCCAGAGCCAGGTGCGGAGCGACTCGCCGACCAGCGGGATCGCGCCGAAGAGGTTGGTGATGACGGTGGCGCCCCAGAAGCTCATCTGGCCCCAGGGAAGCACGTAACCGAAGAAGGCCGTCGCCATCATCAGGAGATAGATGAGCACGCCGAGAATCCACAGCACTTCGCGCGGCGCCTTGTAGGAGCCGTAATAAAGACCGCGGAACATGTGGATATAGACGGCAATGAAGAACATCGACGCGCCGTTCGCGTGAACGTAGCGGATGAGCCAGCCGTAATTCACGTCGCGCATGATGTGCTCGACGCTCGCGAAGGCGAGTTCGGTGGTCGGCACGTAGTGCATGGCGAGCACGATGCCGGTCACGATCTGCACCGCGAGGCAGAGCGACAGGATGGCGCCGAAGGTCCACCAGTAGTTCAGGTTCCTCGGCGTCGGATAGTCGATAAAGCTGTCGTTGACGAGCCGCAGGACCGGCAGGCGGGCATCGAGCCAGCGCGTGAATCCGTTGGCGGGTGTGTAGGTGCTTTCACCGCTCATTTTCTGGCGCCCCCTCAGCCGATCTTGATCTTGGTGTCGGAAACGAATTCGTAGGGCGGCACTTCCAGGTTCAGCGGCGCCGGACCTTTGCGGATGCGGCCGGACGTGTCGTAGACCGAACCGTGGCAGGGACAGAAGTAGCCGTCATACTCGCCCTTGTAGGACAGCGGCACGCAACCGAGATGGGTGCAGATGCCGATGACGACGAGCCACTGCTTCTCGAGTTCGCCGTTCGGCCCCGCGATCACGCGCGCATCGTCCGGCTGCGGATCGGGCAGCGTCGAGACGTCGACGGCCTCGGCCTCCGAGATCTCTTTTTCCGTGCGGTGACGCACGAAAACCGGCTTGCCGCGCCACTTGAAGGTGGTTTCCTGGCCGACCGGAATGTTGGAAATATCGACTTCGATGGAGGCGAGCGCCAGGACGGAAGCGTCCGGGTTCATCTGGTCGATCAGCGGCCAGATGGCGGCAGCAGCGCCGACCGCGGCGAGCGACCCCGTTGCCACATAAAGGAAATCGCGCCGTGTCGGCTCGCCCGCGTGGATGTCTGCCACGATTCAGGTCTCCTCGTTGAATAGGCCGAACGCCACGCACCGCTCGGGAAAGCGGCTCCCTGAAGAAGGGTCTCCCCCATTGCGGAAGAGCACGGCGCAGCGTCGTACACACCCGTTGCACGGTTGGAAAGCCCGACGAATCCCCTGCTTTCGCCCCATGCGTTGCGTGGTTTTGTGGCATCCAATCCGCGCATTGTCCAGCCCTGCTGCCCCTGTGGCAGGATGACGCATCGCCGCACCTCGCGCAGGCCTTCTTTAAAGTGAATCGGGACACTGGTTTTTCCGTCTCCGGCTCACCCTCCCCCTGTGGGAGGGTCGAAAAATTGAGCATCGCGAAAATTTTTCGGGGAGGGGTAAGCGGTAGAACGAAGGCACACCGGAAACACGGGAGCGGAGTCCCCCTCCCCGAAATTCGCTTCCCGAATTTCGACCCTCCCACAGGGGGAGGGTGAACCCCAAGAAAGACCACAAACCCAAGGCATCCCATGCGCCTCGCTCTTTATGAACCAGACATTCCACCCAATGTGGGCACGCTGATCCGTCTCGGCGCCTGCCTCGGGGTGGCGCTCGACATCATCGAGCCCTGCGGCTTCCCCTGGGACGACCGCGACCTGAAGCGCGCGGCCATGGATTACGGCGCGCTGGGCGAGGTGACACGGCACTCAAATTGGGAATCGTTCGCAACTAGCCGCCCGGAAAGTGCGCGTATCGTTCTTCTCACCACCAGGGCGGACATCCCGTTCACCGGCTTCCGCTTCCGCCCTTCCGACATTCTCCTGCTCGGCCGCGAAAGTGCGGGCGTGCCTGCCCCTGTGCACGAGGCGGCGGACGCGCGGGTGACGATCCCCATGCGGCCCCCTGCCCGCTCGCTGAACATTGCACTCGCCGCCGCCATGGTGCTGACCGAAGCGCTCCGGCAGACAAATGGCTTTCCGGCGGGTAAGTAGAGACGCAAGCCCAACGCGAAGAAGAGAGAAGATGACCGAGGACAAGACGACCGCCGAAAGGAAGGCCCGCGCCGAAACCTGGTTTCGCGAATTGCGCGACCTGATCTGCGCCGAATTCGAAAAAATCGAGGACGAGCTGACCGGTACCTTCGCGGACCGCCCTGCCGGACGCTTCGAGCGCACGCCCTGGAAGCGCGGCGACGGCTCCAAAGATGAGGGCGGCGGCGAAATGTCGGTCATGCATGGCCGCGTCTTCGAAAAGGTCGGCGTTCACATCTCAACCGTGCATGGCGAGTTCTCGGAGGACTTCAGGAAGCAGATGCAGGGCGCCGAGGAAGACCCGCGCTTCTGGGCGTCGGGCATTTCGCTCATCGCGCATATGCAGAACCCGCGCGTGCCCGCCGTGCACATGAACACGCGGCATGTCTACACGACGAAGAGCTGGTTTGGCGGCGGCGGGGACCTGACGCCGGTGCTCGACGTGCAGCGGCGCGACGATCATCCCGATACGGTCGATTTCCACGCCGCCTACAAGGCGGCCTGCGACAGGCACGACCCGGCCTACTATCCGAAGTTCAAGAAGTGGTGCGACGAATATTTCTTCCTGCCCCACCGCAACGAACCGCGCGGCACGGGCGGCATTTTCTACGATCACCACAACTCGGGTGACTGGGAAAAGGACTTCGCCTTCACGCAGGATGTCGGCCGCGCCTTTCTCGAAATCTACCCTATGCTCGTGCGCCGCCACATGAACGAAGCCTGGACGGAAGAAGAGCGCGAGGAACAGCTCGTCCGCCGCGGGCGCTATGTCGAGTTCAACCTGCTCTACGACCGCGGCACGGTGTTCGGCCTCAAGACCGGCGGCAATGTGAACTCGATCCTGTCGTCCATGCCGCCCACGGTGAAGTGGCCGTAAACACTCTTCCGTCATTGCGAGCGACTGAAAGGAGCGAAGCAATCCAGGGGCTGCTTGCTCCGTGACTGCCGCCCCTGGATTGCTTCGTCGCATCTGCGATGCTCCTCGCAATGACGACCGGGGTTTGAACGATATGTCCAAAGGCGAAACCGCCGCGCAGCGCTTCGTGCGGCTGAACAGGATTGCAGGCATGTTCCGCGAAATCGATGTGCCGAAGGACAGGAAGACCTCGGCGCTCGACATGGCGGCGGCGAGCGGCATCGATCCGGCGCGGCTCTTCAAGACGCTGATCGTGGAAACGGCGGAAGGAAAGCTCGCCTGCGCCATCGTGCCCGCGAGCCGCGACCTCGACCGCAAGGCGCTGGCGCGCGAACTCGGGAGCAAGCGCGTCGATCTCGCGCCGAAGGACAAGGCGGTGAAGACGAGCGGCTACGCGATGGGCGCCTGCAGCCCGCTCGGCCAGAAGAAGAAGCTTCCGGCCTTCATCGACGAAAGCGCGAAAGACTTCGAGACGGTGTTCGTGTCGGGCGGGGCCTACGGGCTGGAGCTCGAGATTGCGCCGGCGGAACTGGCGAAGGCGGCAGAGGCGGCATTTGCGGGGATTTCGCAGGGGGCTGGATGAGACGGGCACCGCGCCTGCCATCTGGACTACCCCTTGCTCAAAACGATTCCGATCGCGACAGCCAGTCCGGCCGCGAGCGCAACAAGGCTGTACCTGCGCGGCTCCAGCTGCGCCTGCGGCAACAGATGCGTCGCTCCCACATAGATCAGCGCACCGGCCGAAAGCGCGAGCATGGACCCAAGCAAAGGCGCGTCGATCCTGCTTATGAAGGGATAGGAAAGCAGCATGCCCATCGGGGTCGTGGCGGCCGCCGCAAGAAAGGCGAGCAGAAAAGCCCGGCGCTCCGCAAATCCGCTCCGAACGAGCAGCGCATAGGTAACGATGCCTTCCGGAAATTCGTGCAGCACCATGCCGAATGCGACAAGCGCGCCGGTGAACAGGCTGACGCTGAAACCGATCGAATAGACGACGCCGTCGAGAAACGAATGGAGCGCAATGCCGAGAAGCGGCACGAGCCCGAGTGCATAATTCGCCCTTTCCGGCTTGTCGCAGACATAAACCGTCAGGAACCGGTTCATGAGAAGCATGAGAAGATACCCGGCCAGCAGGAAAAGGGGGGCCTGCGCGCTCATGGCAAACGACTCGGGCACGACATGGATGAAGGATACGGCGAGCAGTACGCCGGCGGCGAAACACGCGAAATAGGTCGTGTTCCCGAGAGCCCAGAGCCTGAACCGGCGAATCGTCAATATGCCGCCCGTCGTCACGGCGGCGGCAAGCAGACTCGCCAGAAGACTTGTCCCGAAGCTTTCGTCCATTTCCGCTCGATGAGTTGAGGGCCGAACGCTCCCGCGGCAGCCCCGGTCGCATAACTGCATAACGGTATCACGAACCCGGGCAGCGATGCCCCCAATGCAAGCGCGAAAGGCCGCCGGTTCATCCAGCGCGATCAACCGACCGCGCCGTCTTTTCTGGCCCTGAGAGCAAGGAAGGCGGCACCGAAAGTCGTGACGCGGCCAAGACATGCGTCGAGCGGCGCCATGACGCGGGCCGCAAGACGGAACCTGGGATAAAAGATTGCACCGCGAACGACCTCCGCCCGCAGCCCCGCCGCTTCCGCAAGCGAACGCAGTTCCCGTGGCGTGCGGAACCGCGCTTCACGCCAAAGCGGCGACCCCAGCCATCCGCGCAGACGCCGGACAGCAGCCCAGGAATTCCATTTGCCGAGCTCCCCGATGACGAAGCGGCCGCCGGGCCGAAGCACACGGGCGGCTTCCTGAAATACCGGCAAGGGATCGTCGACGAAACAGAGCACCGTGACGGCGGCGACAACGTCGAATTGCTCCGATGGAAACGGCAGGGCTTGTGCCGCGGCGGGATGGAATTCGATCTCTGTCCCCGCGCTCGCCGCCCTCGCCCGCGCCGCCGCGATCATTGCCGCGGAGGTGTCGATGCCGGTGACGCGGGCGCCACGCAGCGCCAGATCGACCGCAAGGTCGCCGTCGCCGCATCCCAGGTCGAGGACACGCCGCCCGGCGACATTCCCGATCAAGTCCAGAACGAGACGCCGCTCCAGACGCTCCGTGGCCGCCCCGATTGCCGATGCGCGCCACTGCCGGTAAATGTCGGGACTGAGCCCGGGAATATCGCGGAGCTCGCCTTCTTCCGCCCTGGGCGACATGGCTTGTCCTCCCTCCAGCCTGGCCTTAGTCTTCATTATGTAGCAAGCGCGGAGGGAACGGCCCGAAAATCTATACCGCCTTCGAATGCCGCGCCTGACCCTGGCCGAGATATTCGTCGAACACGGCGCAGACGGCGCGCACCAGCGGGCGGCCCTCTTCCGTCACGGTGAGGCGGCGGCCGTCGCGGGTGACGATGCCGTCGGCCTCGAGCGCCGAGAGACGCGAAAGCTCGTCATCGAACGTATCGGCGGCGACATCGTGCATCAGCGCGATCTCGTCGAGATCGACGCCCATGTCGCACATCAGCCGCTCGATCACGTCGCGCCGGAGCCTGTCGGCGCCGCTCACCGCGATGCCGCGCGTGATGGGGAAGCGGCCCTCGCGTACCGTCGCCTTGTAGCGGTCGATGGCGAGTTCGTTCGCGGCATAACCCTGCGGCAGGGCGCCAATGGCCGACGCGCCGAGGCCGACCAGCACCGGCGCCTTGTCCGTCGTATAGCCCTGGAAGTTGCGGTGAAGCGCGCCCGCGCCATGCGCTTTCGCCATATCGTCGTCGGGCAGCGCGAAATGGTCGAGCCCGACCGAGACATAGCCGTGGGCCTCCAGCCGCTCCGCCGCCGCCTCATATTGCGTCCAGCGCTCGGCAAGGCCGGGAAGCGATTCTTCCGGGATAAGCTTCTGATGCGGCTTCATCCAGGGCACATGCGCATAGCCGAACAGCGCGATGCGCGCCGGACGCAGCGCGGCCGCCTTGTCCACCGTGTCGAGCAGCGAGGCGACCGTCTGATAAGGAAGCCCGTAGCAGAGATCCATGTTGATCGCCGAGACGCCATGCGCACGCAGCCACTCGATGACACGCGCCGTCACCTCATGCGGCTGGATGCGGTTGATCGCCTTCTGCACGCGCTCGTTGAAGTCCTGCACGCCGATGGAGGCGCGCGTGACGCCGGCTTTCGCCATGGCGGCGACGTAAGGCTCGTCGGCCGTGCGCGGGTCGAGCTCCACCGCGATATCGGCATCGAGCGTCACGTTGTAATATTCGCGAAGGATGGCGAGCGTCTGCGCAAGGTCTTCAGGCTTCAGCAGCGTCGGGCTGCCGCCGCCGAAATGAATGTGGTCGACCTTCATGCGCGCGGGGAGCGCGCGCGCGACGAGGCGGGCTTCCGTCAGCAGTGCATCGAGATAATCGGCAACCGGCGCATACCGCTTCGTCGCCTTGGTGTGGCAGCCGCAGAACCAGCACATCTCGGCGCAATAGGCGATGTGGAGATAGAGGGAGAGCGAAAGCGAGGTGTCGAGCCGGGTGAGCCAGCGCGCGTAAACGTCTCCCTCGACCGCGGGCGAGAAATGCGGTGCCGTCGGGTAGGAGGTGTAGCGCGGCACGCGCAAATCGTACCGCTCGATGAGATCCTGTCGCATGAGCAAAGACTAAGCCGGGCGCGCGGGCCCGCCTATCGCCACAATTGCCGCAGGGAAATTTGTCGCAGGCTCAGGACTCCGCCTCTATCGCGCCGCGAAGCACCGCCTTGAGCGAACCCTTCGGCCCGAAATCCCAATCGCCGCCATAGAGAATGTCGTCGACGAGCCAGCGCCGGTCCTCCGGCACCCCGTCCGCGACGAGAACCACATGGTCGGTCCACTGCACCGGCTCCTCCGCCTCATGCACCAGCAGGACGTCGCAGCGCATCGAGAGTTCGCCATTCTCTTCGAGTTCCTCGCAGGGTCCGATCTCATAGGCGGTCGGCCCTTCGAACAGCGAGGAGAAGATGTCGCCCTGAAGATAGGGCGGCTCCTCGTTGTTCACGCGCTCGGTGTGACGGCGCTCGGCCTCGGCCGCCTGCGCGATGAGGCTGTCGAGATCGGGCGAGATGACGGTGCGAAGCTCGGCGCGGAGCGTCTCGTCCGGCACGCCGCCCGAACGCGCCGCGAGGACCTTGTCGTAGAAGCCGCGCGCCGCGGCGGTCGCGGCCTCCTCGCCATTATCGCCGCCGCAAGCGGCGAGCGGCAGAAGAAGCACGAGAGACAGAAACGCAGAACGGATCATGGCATCCCCTCCCCTGTGAGGCGGCTCTCAGTATACCGTTGCCTGCACCACCGCCTTCAAGCGTTCGATGATCGAGAATTCGTCGTCGATGAAGTCGCTGTCGACCCACCATTCCTCGACTTCCTTCCGTACACGGCCGATCTCGGGCCCTTCCGGCACGCCGGCGGCCTTGATCATCTCGCCCGTGAGCGGCAGTTCGGGCTTTTCCCAGCTATCGGCCATGGCGAGCATGGCGCGCCACTGGAAGGCGTTGTGGCCGCGCCGGTCGTCCGCCCAGCCGAGCGAGACTCGATCCTTGAAGAGTTGCCGGCCCATCCAGTAGAGCGCGCGGCGCACCTCGCGCATGGAGAGATAGCAGACGATCTTGGTGGTGTCGGTGAGCATGTCCGCGAGGCGGTCGCGATCCTTGTTCGACAGACGCAGCCGCTGCGCGAGCGCGGCGACGCCCGCCTCGTCGAGGTCGAGCATGGCCCCGAGGCGGAGGATCGGATCGGCTTCCCTGAAGAGCTGTTGCGCCTCGATCTCGACCAGCTTCTCGAAACGGTCGAGGCGGCTCGCCTCCGGCAGCACGATGGCGAGGATGCCCGCCGCCGCCATCTGGCGATAGGCCGCGCCCGCCTCGTCGGCGCTCGCGATCTTCAGCAGTTCGTCGCGCACGCGCTCGCCCGAAAGCTGGCGAAGGCCCTCGCGCTCCCCGGCGCAGGCGCGCAGGCCCGCCGCATCCGGCTCGCCCTTGCCGTAGAAGGCATGGAAGCGGAAGAAGCGGAGAATGCGGAGATAATCCTCGCGGATGCGTTCATGGGGATCGCCGATGAAGCGCACGACGCGCGCTTTCAGGTCTTCGCGTCCGCCGAGTGGATCGTGCACCGTGCCATCCGCATCGCAATAAAGCGCGTTCATGGTGAAGTCGCGCCGCTGTGCATCGGCAAGCCAGTCGCCCGTGAAGGCGACATCGGCGCGGCGCCCGTCCGTCGCGACATCGACGCGCAGCGTCGTGATCTCGAAATGACGCGTGGGCGTGACGGCGGTGATGGTGCCGTGGTCGATGCCGGTCGGCACGACCTTGATGCCCTTCGCCTCGAGCAGCGCCTTCGCGCTTTCCGGCGTCTCGGTCGTCGCGATGTCGATGTCGCGAACCGTCTCGCCCATCAGCGCGTTGCGCACGCAGCCGCCGACGAAACGCGCCGTACCGCCCTTCGCGGCGAGCGCTTCCATCACGGCTTTCGTGTCGGCCTCGTTCAGCCATGCGGCGCGGGCCAGTTCCTTTTCGGCGCTCATTCGGGCCTCCTCACTCACTTCTTGCTTGATGCTTGTTGTCGACTTTACGGGCAGCGCCGGAGGGTTCAGTCCCCGCAAATCCGGTCATACATGTTTTTCAGCATGCCGGCGGTCGCGCCCCAGATATAATGGCCATTATAGGGCATTGCGTAATATTCGCGCCGCTTTCCGCGCCAGACGGCGTGATGGCGCTCGTGATTGGCCGGGTCCATGAGGAAGGAAAGCGGCACCTCGAAGGCTTCGGCCACCTCGTCGGGCGAAATGGTGAGCGTGAAGCCCGGCCGCACGAAGGCAACGACGGGGAGAATGCGGAAGCCCGTTCCCGTCTCATAGGCATCGAGATAACCCGCCACCTCGACATGGGCGGGATCGAGACCCACCTCCTCCTCCGCCTCGCGGATGGCGGCCTGCGCCGGGGTTTCGCCGGGGTCCATCTTGCCGCCCGGAAAGGCCACCTGCCCCGAATGCGTGCCGAGATGGTCCGCGCGCCGCGTCAGCAGCACATGCGGCCCATGGGCATGTTCGATCACGCCGACGAGGACGGCGGCGGGGCGGAGCGAGAGGCGCTCCTCCGGCTCGACCCAGACATTGCCCTCGGGCTCGGGCGGATTGAGGTCGTGATCGCCCCGGAGCCCCGGCACGCCTTCGGGCGCAAGCAGCGCGGCAAGCGCCGGCGGCTCCCTGTCCGTCCGGGAAAGAATGAGATCGCGGTAGCCTTTCATGGGACCGGGCTCAGAAGCCCGCCTCCCCTGCCTTCTGGAAGGGGAAGAAGACGCCGCCCGACCAGATGCCGAACCACGTCTCGCCTTCGTGCTCCTCCTCGGTTCCAAGCTCCACGAGATCGTAGAAGACGGCGCGGTTGATGAGCGCGTCGAGCCGCGCGCGCACATGGACGTAGGGCGCGGGCTCGCCCGTCTCCCTGTCGATCTCGAAACGCATCGGATGCTCGGGTCCGGCGACCGTTTCGTCGCCCACATTTGTGGTGAAGGTGAGCACCTGCTCGCGCCCCTCCCCCTCGACGGTCATGGCGACGGCGACGAACGGCGCATCCTCGACCGTAATGCCGACCTTCTCGACCGGGGTCACCAGATAATATTTCCCGTCCTCGTCATGGCGCAGCACCGTGGAGAAGAGACGCACGAGCCGCTCGCGCCCTATCGGCGTGCCCATGTAGAACCAGGTGCCATCCCGCGCGATCCGCATGTCGAGATCGCCACAGAATTCGGGATTCCAGAGATGGACCGGCGGCAGGCCTTTCGCCTTCTTCCCCGCCTCCTCGGCGGCGGCAAGCCCTTTCAGCCCGCCCGGCGCGCTCCCGGAGGCAGGCTTTTCGTTTTTCGCGGCTGTCTTTCCGGTCACGGCGGCCATATTTCCTCTCCTCCCGCGGAGTTGATCGCGATTTCGTGCCTGAAGCCCGAGAATCCGGCCATATTATCGTCAAGAAGGCCCGCGCCAATGGCGGCGCGCAATGATAATCGGGATGCGGCACGGCGGCGGACCAAAAAGGCACGTCGCCTCCAATATGTAGGTCAATGCAAACACTCAGTGAAGCAGGCGGCTCCGCCGTTGAGGAAATCGAAGCGACCGGCGCGAAAATCGCGGCGGCGCGCGAAGCGATCGGCGAAGTGATTTACGGCCAGGAGGCCGTGATCGACCAGACGCTGGTGACCGTGCTCGCGGGCGGCCATGCGCTGCTTGTCGGCGTGCCGGGCCTCGCCAAGACGCTGCTCGTCCACACGATGGGCCAGGTGCTCGGTCTGGACGACAAGCGGGTGCAGTTCACGCCCGATCTCATGCCCGCCGACATTCTCGGCTCCGAGGTACTGGAAGAAAGCGATCAGGGCCATAGAAGTTTCCGCTTCATCAAGGGCCCGGTCTTCTGCCAGCTCCTGATGGCCGACGAAATCAACCGCGCCTCGCCCCGCACGCAGTCCGCCCTGCTGCAGGCGATGCAGGAAAAGCAGGTGACGGTGGCGGGCGTCCGCTACGAACTGCCCGCTCCCTTCCATGTGCTGGCGACGCAGAACCCGCTCGAACAGGAAGGCACCTATCCGCTGCCGGAAGCGCAGCTCGACCGCTTTCTCATGCAGATCGACGTGAACTATCCCGACCTCGAATCCGAGCGCCGCATGCTGCTCTCGACCACCGGCGAAACGGTGGCGCAAGCGCGCGGCGCGATGACGGCGGAAGACCTGATGGCCGCGCAGCGCCTCGTCCGCCGCGTGCCCGTGGGCGAGAAGGTCGTGAACGCGATCCTCGAACTCGTGCGCGCCGCGCGCCCCGAGGAAGGCGCATCGGACGAAGTGGAACGCCACGTCGCCTGGGGCCCCGGCCCGCGCGCGAGCCAGGCGCTGATGCTTGCCGTGCGCGCCCGCGCGCTCATCGACGGCCGCTTCTCGCCCTCGATCGAGGACGTGACGGCGCTGGCCGCACCCGTGCTGCGTCACCGCATGGCGCTCAACTTCTCGGCACGCGCCGAAGGCGTGACGGTGAGCGGGGTGATCGACAGGCTCTGCCGCAACCTCGGCTGAACGCCGCAACCTTGGCTGAACGCCGACCTTGGCTGAACGCAACCTTGGCTGAACGAAAGACACGAATGGGTCTTACCGGATCACACCTGGCATCTCCCGGCGCCGTCGGTCTGCGCGAGCAGGCCGAAGACCTCGCCGAAGCCATGCCGCCGCTGGTGACGGAAGCCGAACACGTCGCCTCCACCGTCGCACAAGGCGTGCATGGCCGCCGCCGCACAGGCATGGGCGAAACCTTCTGGCAGTTCCGCCGCTACCGCGAGGGCGACACGGCAGCCTCCGTCGACTGGCGCCACTCCGCGCGCTCCTCGCATCTCTTCGTACGCGAGACCGAGCGCGAGGCCGCCGAAAGCATATGGATATGGCGCGACGGCTCCGCCTCCATGGACTACGCCTCCGACTTCGCGCCCTGCACCAAGAGAGAGCGCGCGACCGTGATCGCGCTCGCGCTCTCCTCGCTTCTCGTGCAGGGCGGCGAAAGCGTCGCGCCGCTCGGCCATGGCGGCCTCACGCCGGCGCCCGGCCGCGCCGCGCTGCGCCGCATGGCGCATGCGCTCATCGACGCGCCCGAAGGAGAGACGCCGGAAACGGAGAGCCTGCCGCCGCCCGAACATCTGCCGCGTTATTCGCAGGTCGTGCTCATCAGCGACTTTCTTTCGCCCGCCGAGGACATAGTCGAACGCATCAAGCGCTATGCCGCCGAAGGCATCCGCGGCCACATGATCCAGGTGCTCGATCCCGCGGAAGAAGACCTTCCCTTTTCGGGCCGTACGGAATTCGAAGGTATCGAGGAGGATTTGCGCCTCATGGTCGGCCGCGCGCAGAACCTGCGCGAAGCCTATCACCAGCGCCTCGAAATCCACCGCAACCGCATCGTCGAGACGGCGCGCCGCATCAACTTCACCTTCGCCACCCATCGCACGGACCGCAGCCCGCAAACGGCGCTGCTCGCGCTTTACGGCGCGCTCTCCGGCGCCATTGCCGCGCGCCGGGCGCCGCGGGCGGGCGTTTAGATGGCGGGCCTCTAGATCATGCTGGCGCTCGGCCCCCTCGCCTTTGCAAGCCCCTGGATGCTGGCCGGTCTTCTCGCGCTGCCCGCTATCTGGTGGCTGCTGAGGATCAGCCCGCCCCTGCCCAAGCGCGTTCGCTTTCCCGCGATCCGGCTGCTGGTGGGGCTGGTGCGCGACGAGGAAACACCCGCGCATACGCCGTTCTGGCTGCTGCTGCTGCGGCTTTCGATCGCCGCACTCATCGTCTTCGCCCTCGCCGAACCGATCTGGAACCCCGCGCCGCGCATTGCGGGGCAAGGGCCGCTCCTCGTCGTGGTCGATAATGGCTGGGCATCGGCCTCGCATTGGAACGACCGCCGCGCCGCGATGGACGGATTGATCGCCGAAGCAGGCCGCACCGACCGCCCCGTTCTCGTCGTCGGCACGGCGCCGGGAGCGAACGCCTCCGAACTCAATTTCGAAACGGCGGACGATGCGAGCGCCCGCGCCCGCGCGCTTGAGCCCCAACCGATCGAGCCCGACCGCATCGCGCTTGCCGAAAGGCTCGAAGGCGCCGAAACGCTCTCGCGCGGCGATGTGCAGACGGTCTGGATCTGCGACGGTCTCGACTACGGCGCCGCGACGCAATTCGCCGAACGTCTTTCGGCGATTGCCGGAAGCGCCGGGCTCACTCTCATCGAACCCGCGCCCGGCAGCCGGGCGCTCGCCCTGCTCCCGCCCGATGAACGAAGCGGCGAGTTCGCCCCGGCCGTCATCCGCGCCGATGCAAATGGCGCGCGCGAGGGAAGCGTCCGCGCGACTGCGGACGACGGCGCCGTGCTGAGCGAGACGGCGTTCCGTTTCGAGCAGGGCGAAACAAGCGCCAGTGCCGTCTTCGACCTGCCGCTCGAACTGCGCAACAAGGTAGCGAGGCTCGACATCTCCGGCGAGAACTCGGCGGGCGCCGTCGTGCTCGCCGACGAGCGTTGGCGCCGCCGCAGCGTCGGCATCGTTTCGGGCGCAAGCGCGGAAGAGGCGCAACCGCTTCTCTCCGACGCCTATTATCTCCGCCGCGCCATCGCGCCATACGCGGAACTGCGCGACACGCCCGCCGCGCGCGACACGCGAGGAAGCATCGAAGCGCTGCTTTCCTCGCCGCTTTCCGTGCTCGTCCTCTCCGATATCGGCAACCTCAACGAGGCCGACCACGCCCGTGTCAGCGACTGGGTCGAGAAGGGCGGCGTCCTCATCCGCTTTGCGGGCCCACGCCTTGCCGAAAGGAGCGACGGCCTCGTTCCCGTGCCGCTGCGCAGCGGGGGCCGCGCGCTCGGCGGCGCGCTTTCATGGAGCACGCCGCAACATCTCGCCCCCTTCGAGAAAGACAGCCCCTTCTTCGGCCTCGATGTGCCGCAGGACGTGACCGTGTCGCGGCAGGTGCTGGCGGAACCCACACCCGACCTATCGAGCCGCACATGGGCGCGGCTCTCCGACGGCACGCCGCTTGTCACCGCCGCCGAGCGCGGCGAAGGCCTCGTCGTCCTCTTCCATGTGCCCGCAAACCGCGACTGGTCGAACCTGCCGATCTCCGGCCTCTTCGTGGAAATGCTCCGCCGCACCATTGCGCTCTCCCAGTCGGCGGGGGGCGCGAGGAGCGATGCGGCAGACGCCGCCCCGCAGCGCGGCGATCTCCTGAACCCGCTTGCAACCCTGGACGGCTTCGGACGTCTCGGTCCGCCGCCCGCGACCGCCACGGCAATTTCCGTCGGGCAATTCGAAAGCGCCGAGCGAAGCCCGCGCCATCCGCCCGGCCTCTACGGCACCGCGGGCAATCCGCGCGCGCTCAATCTCGCAATGCCGTCGCTCGAACTGACGCCGCTTGCCTCGCTGCCCGGCCTTTCAGAACGCCGCCAATTCGAGGGCCGCGCCGAAGAGCGCCTCGCAACGCCTGCCCTTTTCGTCGCACTCATCCTGCTCGTGCTCGACACGGTCGCGGCCCTCTGGGTGACGGGACTTTTCGAGACCGAACGGATCAGGCGGGTGCGCTTCGCCTCGCGTTTCACGCCGGTGCTGCTCGCGGCTGTGCTTCTGCTGCTGCCGACCTCCGATGCGCGCGCTCAGGACGACGCTTTCGCGCTCAAGGCATCGCTCGATACGCGCCTTGCCTATGTGATTACCGGCAATGCGGAAATCGACGCGACGAGCGAGGCCGGCCTTTCGGGCCTCAGCCGCATTCTCGCCATGCGCACGGCTTTCGAGCCGGCCGAACCGATGGGGGTCAACGTCGCGACGGACGAACTCTCCTTCTTTCCGCTTCTCTATTGGCCCATGTCTCCGGAGCAGGGCGACCTCGGGCCGGAGGCGCTCGCCAGGGTCAACGCCTATATGAAGAACGGCGGCACCATCCTTTTCGACACGCGCGATCAGGACCGGGCGGTGGGCGGCATGGTGACGCCGGGGACGGCGACGCTGCGGCGCCTGCTCGGGCGGCTCGACCTGCCGCCGCTCGAACCCGTGCCATCCGGCCATGTGCTCACCAAGTCCTTCTACCTGATGAACAGCTTTCCGGGCCGCTGGGACGGCGGCGAGCTCTGGGTGGAAGCCGCATCGTCCGATGCGGAGAACCTGTCGAACGACGGCGTGTCGACGGTGATCGTCGGCTCCAACGATTATGCCGCCGCATGGGCGCGCGACGCGGAGGGCCGCGCGCTCTATCCCGTCACGCCCGGCGGCGAGCGCCAGCGCGAGATGGCCGAACGCTTCGGCGTCAATCTCGTCATGTATGCGCTCACCGGCAACTACAAGGCCGATCAGGTGCATGTGCCGGCGCTCCTCGAACGGCTGGGCCAGTAGGGAGCGCACATGGCCTGGAACATCGTCTTCGAACCGCTCTTGTCCGTCTGGCTGATTTCGGCCATCGCGCTGCCGGGCCTCGCCGCGCTCGCCTATGCCGCCTTCCGCCGCTCGCGCGGCGCGCCGTGGCGCACGGCGGCCTTCGCCATTCTTCTCCTGGCGCTCGCAAATCCGACCGTGCGGCAGGAAGACCGGGAAAGCGTGCCCGACATCGCCGCCATCGTCGTCGACCGCAGCCAGAGCCAGGAGATCGGCGCGCGCCCGGAGGAAACCTCCGCCGCCCTGCAGAATATCGCCGAACGCCTCGCCCGCGAAGACGGCATCGAGACGCGCATCGTCACCGCGACCGACAACCCGAACGACGAGGAAGGCACCGCCCTCTTCTCGGCGCTCGAAGAGGCGCTTGCCGACGTGCCGCGCGAGCGCATCGCAGGCGCGATCTTCATTACCGACGGGCAGGTGCACGACATTCCGCCCGACGCCGCAGCGCTCGGTTTCGACGCGCCGGTGCACGGCGTCATCATCGGCCGCAAGGGCGAGAAGGACCGCAGGCTCCGCGTCACCGAGGCGCCGCGCTTCGGCATCGTCGGCGAGCCGGTGAAGCTCGCCTTCCGCGTCGACGAAACCTCGGCAGGCGACGGTCCCACCGGCGAGACGGCGCGCGTCGCCGTGCGGATCGACGGCATCGAGGCCGCCTCGACGGATGCACCCATCGGCGAGACGGCGGGCGTCATGCTCCGGCTCGGCCATGGCGGTCCGAACGTCATCGAAATCGACGTCGGCGAGGGCCCTGACGAACTCACCATGCTCAACAACCGGGCGGTCGTCGTGGCGAACGGCGTGCGCGACCGCCTCCGCGTGCTGCTCGTGTCGGGCGAACCGCATCCGGGCGAACGCACCTGGCGCAACCTGCTGAAGTCGGACCCGTCCGTCGATCTCGTCCACTTCACCATCCTGCGTCCGCCGGAGAAGCATGACGGCACGCCCATCGGCGAGCTTTCGCTCATCACCTTCCCGACGCACGAACTGTTCGACGAGAAGCTCGATGAATTCGACCTCATCGTCTTCGACCGCTACAAGCGGCGCGGTGTGCTGCCGCTCGGCTACTATCTGAACATTGTCGAATATGTGGAGCGCGGCGGCGCCTTCCTCGCCGCTTCGGGACCGGCCTTCGCCTCGCCCTACTCGATCTATCGCACGCCGCTCGCCGCCATCCTGCCCGCTCAGCCGACGGGCGAAATTTCCGTCGGCGGCTACCGCCCCGAAGTGACGGAAACGGGCCATCGCCATCCCGTCACCGCGGAACTTCCCGGCGCGGAAAAGTCGCCGCCCGAATGGGGCCGCTGGTTCCGCACCATCGAGGTCGACGCCGATGGCGGCGACATTCTGATGGAAACGCCGGACGGCAAGCCCCTGATGATGCTCGCCCGCGCCGGCGAAGGCCGCGTCGCGCAACTGCTCTCCGACCAGATATGGCTCTGGTCGCGCGGCTATGAGGGCGGCGGCCCGCAGGCCGAACTCCTGCGCCGCCTCGCCCATTGGCTGATGAAGGAACCGGACCTCGAGGAGGAGAACCTCTCCGCCACCGCCGAGGACGGCACGCTCACCATCCGGCGCCGGACCATGCTCGACGAAACGCCGCCCGCCCGCGTCACGCTGCCCTCCGGCGAAGAGCGCGAAGTGCCGTTGAAGGAAATGGCGCCGGGCCGCTTCGAGGGAACGGCGGAGGCGCGCGAACTCGGCCTCTATCGCATCCAGCAAGGCGACCTCTCCGCGGTTGCAGCGGCCGGCCCGCTGAACCCGCGCGAGTTTGCCGATGTCCGCGCCACCGCCGATCTCATGCAGCCCGTCGCGAACGCGACGGGCGGCGGCATCTGGTGGGCCGGCGAGAACGCCGAAGACACGCCCGGTATCCGCTCCGTCCGCGCGAACCAGGACGCGGCGGGCGCGAGCTGGATGGGCCTCCGGCGCAACGAGCAATATCTCGTCCATGCGGTCCATCAGGTGCCGCTGCTGACGGGCCCCGTCGCGCTCATCCTCATTCTCGGCACGCTGGCGCTCGCCTGGTGGCGCGAAGGGCGCTGAACGGCCTTGCCTTGGCGGGTGAACCGGCCTAGCTTCCGGCGATGTTATAATATAACCGGAGCCGGATATTGCCTCTTCGCCACAAGGATAAGGATAGCGCGCCGCGCGCCTCCGCCTTCGCGGCCGGTCTCGGCCCGAGGCTCGGGCTCGCGCTCGGCGCGGCCGCCGTGCTCTGGCTTTGCGTGTTCTGGGCGCTGGCGCGATGAACGTCCCTGCCCTTTCCATTACCGACCTGACCGTCGCCTATGACCGCGTGCCCGCCGTCCATCATCTGAGCGGCAGCTTCGCACCCGGCAGTCTCACCGCCATCGTGGGCCCGAACGGCGCGGGCAAATCGACGCTGCTGAAGGCGATCGCGGGCCTCGTCACGCCAAGCGAAGGCCGCATCGACGGCGCGACCGGCAACATCGCCTATCTGCCGCAGCTTGCCGAAATCGACCGCAGCTTCCCCATCGCCGTCATCGACGCCGTCTCGCTGGGCCTGTGGTGCGAGGTCGGTCTCTTCCGGGCCATCACCGGCGACCATGTGAGGCGCGCCCGCGCCGCCCTCGCCGCCGTTGGCCTCGAAGGCTTCGAGCGCAAGCAGGTCGGCGCGCTCTCCGCCGGGCAATTGCAGCGCGCGCTCTTCGCACGCCTCATGTTGCAGGACGCAGGCATCGTCCTCCTCGACGAGCCCTTCGCCGCCGTGGACGAGCGCACCAGCGCCGATCTCATGGCCCTCGTGAAGACATGGCACGGCGAGGGCCGCACGGTGATCGCGGTGCTGCACGATATCGAGCGCGTGCGCGGGGACTTCCCGGAAACGCTCCTGATGGCGCGCGAGCCGATCGCCTGGGGACGCACGGAAGGCGTGCTGACGCCGGAAAATCTCCGCCGCGCGCGCTACATCTCCGACGCCTGGGGAGACGCCGCATGATCTACGACACGCTCATCGCGCCCTTCGCCGACTACGGTTTCATGCGCCGCGCGCTCATCGCCTGCCTGGCGCTCGCGCTGGGCGGCGGTCCCATCGGCACATTTCTCGTGCTGCGCCGCATGAGCCTCATGGGCGATGCCCTGGCGCATGCGATCCTGCCCGGCGCCGCCATCGGCTTTCTGGTGGCCGGCCTTTCGCTCTGGACCATGAGCATCGGCGGTCTCGCCGCCGGGCTCGCCGTCGCCATCCTCGCCGGACTCATCAGCCGCGTCACGGCGCTGCGCGAAGACGCCAGCCTCGCGGGCTTCTATCTCATCAGCCTCGCGCTCGGCGTGCTGATCGTTTCGACGAGAGGCTCGAATGTCGATCTGCTGCATGTCCTCTTCGGCACCATTCTCTCGGTCACGGACGACGCGCTGATCCTCGTCGCCTCGATCTCGACGCTGACACTCGTCGCCCTCGCCATCATCTACCGCCCGCTGGTGATCGAATGCTTTGACCCCGCCTTTCTCCGCGCCACGACGGGCGGCGGTACGGTCTGGCATTTCATCTTCCTGATCCTCGTGGTGGTGAACCTCGTCGCCGGCTTCCAGGCGCTCGGCACGCTGATGGCCTTGGGCCTCATGATGCTGCCCGCCGCCGCCGCGCGCTTCTGGGCGGGCGCCGTCTGGTCGCTCGCCGCGCTCTCAACCGCGCTCGCCTTCTTCTCCGGCCTTGCAGGTCTTCTGATCTCCTACAATTTCAGCCTGCCCTCCGGCCCCTCGATCATCCTGACGGCCGGCCTTGTCTATCTCGCATCGATCGCGCTCGGCACGCGCGACAGTCTGCGCACGCGGTACTTTCCGCGCGCCCACTTCCACGACTGAGGGAGTTCCGCCATGAAGAACCTCGTCACGCTCTGCCTCGCCTTCGCGCTCGGCCTCGCCATCCCCGCTCACGCCGAACCGCTGAAGGTCGTCGCCAGCTTCTCCATTCTCGGCGACATGGTCCGTAACGTCGCCGGAAGCAATGCGGACGTCGTCGTGCTTGTCGGCCCGGATGGCGATGCACACTCCTTCGAGCCCGGCCCCGCCCATGCAAGCGCGCTGGCGGATGCCGATGTGCTCGTCATGAACGGCCTCGGCTTCGAGCCCTGGCTGATCCGCCTCGCCGCCGCCTCCGGCACGAAAGCGAAATACGTGACCGCAAGCTTCGGCATCTCCCCGCGCCAGCTCTCGGAGGAAGAGTTGCAGCCCGACGAAGACGGGCATGGCCATGACGAACACAGCTATCCTGAAGCCGCCCGCGGCTTCGACCCCCACGCCTGGCAGGACCTGCGCAACGGCATCGTCTATGTGCAGAACATCGCCGATGCGCTCGCCGAAAAGGATCCGGACAACGCGCTCGTCTACCGGGCGAATGCCGAGAGCTACATCATCGAACTGAAGAAGCTCGACCAGTGGGTGCGCGGCGAACTCTCAAAACTGCCGAAGGAAAAGCGCAAGGTCATCACCACGCATGATGCCTTCGGCTATTTCGGCGATGCCTACGGCGTCGAATTCATCTCGCCGCTCGGCCTCGGCAACACGGCCGAGCCGAGTGCGCAGGCGCTCGCGCGTCTCGTCGACCAGGTCCGCAAGGAGAAAATTCGCGCGCTCTTCATCGAAAACATGTCCGACCCGCGCATGATGGAGACGGTCGCGCGCGAGACCGGTGCGGAAGATGGCGGCACGCTCTATTCGGACGCGCTGTCCCCGGCGGGCGGTCCCGCGCCGACCTATGCCGCGATGTTCAGGCACAATGTCCCGGCGCTCATCGCCGCCATGCAGAAGAACTAGCGCGCCGGCGGCTTCGTGATCGCGCCTTTCGCATGAGCAAAGGCGCCGATATCGAGCTCGCGATAGAGCAGCCGCGCCGGGTCCACCGGTCCCGGCATGGTCAGCCGCCCGTAAGGCACCGGCCCGAAGCCGACCCGCGCATAGTAAGGCGCATCGCCCACGAGGATGACGAGCCGGTAGCCGAGCTTCTTCGCGTCGGCGAGACCTTTCTCCATCAGCTTGATGCCGCAGCCCTTGCCGCGCAGCCGCGGCTCGACGGCGAGCGGCCCGAGCATGAGCCCCGGCACGCCGCCGATGACGACCGGCCAGAAGCTCAACGACCCCACCATGTGCCGTTCGCCGCCCTCGTCCGAGAAGGCGACATAGCAGAGCTCCGGCACGGGACTGTTGTCCTCGCGCAGGCGCTGCGCCGTCTTCGCATAGCGGCCGGGGCCGAAGGACAGGTCGAGCAGCGCTTCGATGGCAGGCCCATGCTCGGGCCGTTCGGCTTCGATGTCAAACATGGAAATGATCCCGGTGGCAGCGGTAAAGGGAGAGGTGAGAAGCGCTCACCGCCGCTGCCGCTTCCGCGCTCAGGCGAAAGGAAGGACCGTGCGGGCGCGCGCGATGGAACGGCCTCGAAGGCCCCCACCCGTCTCTCGTCGTCGCTGCGACATGAACCGCGCCATGTTTCCGATCCCTGTATCCGGAGCCCCGCTCCGGAGGACAAGGCGGATAGCACGGGAATTGCCCCCCGTAAAGCGGCTTGCGAAACCCGCCCTGCCGCTTGGGAAGGCTAAAAAGGCTGGAAGGAGCCGGTCTCCATCGGCTAGCTTGCCCGCAATTAACGGCAACCGAGAGGAAACGTCATGGGAATTCTGGAAGGCAAGGTCGTACTCGTCACCGGCGCCGCGGGTGGCATCGGCAAGGAATGCGCGATGATCGCGGCGGCTCAGGGCGCCAAGGTCGTCGTGAACGATCTCGGCGGCGGCGTGAAGGGCGGCGATGCGGGCGATGCGAGCGCCGCTCAGAAGACGGTCGACGAAATCAAGAAGGCGGGCGGCGAAGCCGTCGCGAACTCCGACAGCGTGTCGCTGAAGTCCGGCGCCGAAAACATGATCGCGCAGGCGCTCGACACCTTCGGCGGCCTCCACTCGATCATCAGCCCGGCCGGCATTCTCCGCGACGGCATGTTCCACAAGATGCCCGACGAGGACTGGGACGCCGTCCTCGAAGTGCATCTGAAGGGCAGCTACAACATCACACGCGCCGCCATCAATCACTTCCGCGAGCAGCAGGAGGGCAGCTTTGTCCTCTTCACCTCGACCTCCGGCCTCATCGGCAATATCGGCCAGGCGAACTACGCCGCCGCCAAGATGGGCATTGCCGGTCTCTCGCGCGTCATCGCGATGGAAGGTGCGTCCAAGAACGTCCGCTCCAACATCATCGCGCCCTTCGCCTGGACGCGCATGATCGCGACCATCCCCGTGAAGGACGAGGCCTCGGCGCAGCGCGTCGAGCGCATGAAAAATGCGATGCGCGCCGAACAGGTCGGCAATTTCGCCGTCGCGCTTGCCTCGCCGCAGAGCAAGGCCAACGGCCAGATCTTCTCCGTGCGCGGCAACGAGATCGTGCTCTTCTCGCAGCCCCGCCCCGTGAAGTCCGTGGCGCGGATCGACGGCTGGACGCCGGAAACGATCCTCTCCCACGCGCTTCCCGCGATGGAAGGCGGCTACACGGATCTCGGCGCGACCTCCTCGGTCTTCACCTGGGAACCGGTCTAGGTTTCACGAATAGCCAAACGAAAAGGCGGGCCTCGTGCCCGCCTTTTTCTATTCGGCAGTAAAGCGTTTCGCGTTAGCTCAGAACTTCAAGGCCATGCTTGCGGACGACCGTCAGCAGCTTCAGCGCCATGCCGCTCGGTTTCTTCGCGCCCGTCTCCCATTTCTCGACCGTGCTTTCGCTGGTGTTGAGGTAACGCGCAAAGACAGGTTGGCTCACCTTGTTCTTCTCGCGGATACACTTGATCTCGGCGGGCTCGATGTCGGATGGAACCGCGAGATGCCGCATATCGAAGCCGCGCATCGTCGTCTTATCGAGAGCGCCGACCTTGTGCAGCGCCGACGCTGCCGAATGAAGCGCTTCGGAAATATCGCTCTTGTACTTTTTCTTACTCGCCATGACATATCTCCATGAGGTCTCCGTCCACGAGAAGCCGTGCCAACTGCCCGCCCGTCAGAGTTGCGTAGCTCTTCGCAAGAACGCGGAAATCCCTTAACTCGTCATCCCCGATATTGCTTCGGTCCTTCTTCGCGTAAAGGTAGGCGAAGAACCAGTATCGGCCGCCTTTTGCGAGAACGATGCTTCTGTGCATGTTCTTGTTGAGGCGCTTCTTGAACACGCCACCGCCAAGATCGTCGGCTTGGCCAAGCATGACCTCCGCGATCGCCTCGCAAAGCTCAATGTCGTTTATATGGGCCTTACGCGCCGCTTTGGCGAACCATGCGGTTTTGAATACACGGTCAGGTTTATCGCCATCGGACATGATCTTGTATAGCACTCAGTGCTACCCTTTTCAAGGGCGCTCTCACCCCACCCAGGGCGCCTTTCCCGGCCCGAACTTCTCCACCGTGAAATCCACGAAGGCGCGCACCTTGGCCGCCAGATGCCGCGCATGCGGATAGATGACGTGCAGCGTCAGCGCAGGCACCGTCCAGTCGTCCAGCACGCGGACAAGCGCGCCGCTCTTCAGATGTTCGTGGCAGAGCACGTCCGGCGAGAAGACGAGCCCCATGCCCCTGAGCATCATCCCGAGCATCGCGTCGGCATTGTTGCAGAGGAAGCGTCCCTTCAGTTCCACCTGCTCCTTCTCGCCTTTTGCGTTCTCCATCTCGAGCTGGTTCGGCCGCGCAAGCAGCGTGTAGAGCATGAAGTCGTGATGCGCGAGATCGGACGGCCGCTTCGGCACGCCATGTCTTTCGAAATAGGAGGGCGCGCCGACGATGTAGCGTTCGACCGGCGCGAGCTGCCGCGCGATCAGGCTTGAATCCGTCATCGCCGAAATGCGCAAGCTGACGTCGAAGCCTTCCTCGATGAGGTTGACGCGGCGGTCGTTCAGAACGAGATCGATGTTGAGCTCGGGGTAGCGCGCCGTGAACTCCGGCATCACGGGGCCGAGCTGCGAAATCCCGAAGCTCATCGGCGCGTTGATGCGGAGCGTGCCGCGCACCGCACCCTCGATGCAGGTCGCCTCCTCCGCCGCCTCCTGCGCCTCCATGACGATGCGTTGCGCCCGCTCGAAGACCACGGTGCCCGCTTCCGTGAGGCTGATGCGCCGCGTCGTCCGGTTGAGAAGGCGCACCCCGAGCTGGTCCTCCAGCGCCGAGACCTGACGGCTCACCATGGATTTCGACAGGCCGAGCGCGTCGGCCGCGGCTGTGAAACCGCCCAGTTCCGCCACTTTCGCGAAGACCGTGAAACCGTTGAGATCGACTGCCATTGTTCACCTATATGAAACAATTTGTTCCATTCTAAATGAATTATAGCTGAAAAAAGATCAATTAAATATGGCTCATCGAATTCAGACCACGCCCTTCGGCGGCGCTTCCCAAAGGAGAGAAAGATGAGCGAGAAGACGAAAATCCTGGTCCTCTACCACAGCTCCTACGGCCATATCGAAACCCTGGCGAAGGCCGTCGCGGAAGGCGCGGCGTCGGCCGGAAACGCGGAAGTCGCGCTCAAGCGCGTGCCCGAAACCATGTCCGAAGAAGCGATGAAGAATGCCGGCATGAAGATCGAGCAGGCAGCCCCCGTCGCTTCCCCGCAGGAACTCGGCGACTACGATGCGGTGATCTTCGGCACGCCGACCCGCTTCGGCAACATGTCGGGCCAGATGCGGGTCTTCCTCGACCAGACCGGTGGTCTCTGGCAGAAGGGCGCGCTCGCCGGCAAGGCCGGTTCCGTCTTCACCTCGACCGGCACCGGCGGGGGCAACGAAACGACCATCACCTCGTTCCACTCGACGCTGCTCCACCACGGCATGGTGATTGTCGGCCTGCCCTATTCGGTCGGCACGGAACTCTTCGATATTTCCGAAGTGCGCGGCGGCTCGCCCTATGGCGCCTCGACGCTTGCGGGCGGCGACGGCAGCCGCCAGCCCACCGAAAAGGAACTGAGCCTCGCGCGCAAGCAGGGCGCGCATGTCGCCGCCATCGCGGCAAAGCTCACTGCCTAGGCAGCAGGCAAGGACGAAAGGACAAACCCCGTGATCGAGATTCGCGATTTCGACAGCCTCGGCCACGCCGAGCACGGCTGGCTCACCGCGAAGCATCACTTCTCCTTCGCGGGGTATCACGATCCGGCCCGCATGGGCTGGGGCAAGTTGCGCGTCTGGAACGACGACCTGATCCAGGCGAAGACGGGCTTCCCGCCCCATCCCCATCGCGACATGGAAATCATCACCTATGTGCGCGAAGGCGCGATCACGCATCGCGACCACCTGAACAATGAAGGCCGCACCGTCGCGGGCGACGTTCAGGTCATGTCGGCGGGCCGCGGCATCCGGCATGAGGAATGGAACATCGAGGACGAGGACACCCGAATCTTCCAGATCTGGATCGAGCCGAACCGGCAGGGCGTGACGCCGCGCTGGGAAACGGCCTCCTTCCCGAAGGAGGGTCGCAAGGGCAGGCTCGTGCCGCTTGCGAGCGGCAAGGCGGATGCGCCCGCCGAGGCGCTCTGGATTGCGCAGGATGCCGAAGTTCTCGGCGCCTCGCTGGACGCGGGCGTAGAAGTGACCCATCTCATCGGTGAAGGCCGCCTCGCTTATCTCGTCCCGGCAAAGGGCCGCGTCGAGGTGAACGGCATCGAGCTTTCCGAGCGCTCCGGCGCCGCGATCCGCGACGTGGCAAAGCTCGCGATCCGCGCCATCGACGATGCGGAGATCGTGCTGGTCGACCTGCCGCCGGAAGAGTGAGGCACCACAACCCAACGGAAGGAAAAACGATGGGACTCCTCGTCGACGGAAAATGGACCGACAAATGGTACGACACCAGCTCGACCGGCGGCGCATTCAAGCGGCAGGAATCCGCCTTCCGCAACTGGGTAACGAAAGACGGCGCGCCCGGGCCTTCCGGCGAAGGCGGCTTCGAGGCGGAAGCCGGGCGCTACCATCTCTACGTTTCGCTCGCCTGCCCCTGGGCGCACAGGACGCTCATCTTCCGCAAGCTCAAGGGCCTCGAGGACAAGATTTCCCTCTCCGTGGTCGATCCCCTGATGCTGGAGGAAGGCTGGACCATGCGCGATGCGGGCGAAGACGGCGCGACTGTGGCCGATTTCGTCAACCGCAAGACGCGTCTCTACGAGGTCTACCTCCTCGCCGACCCGAACTACACCGGACGCGCGACCGTTCCCGTTCTCTGGGACAGGAAGCGCAACACCATCGTCTCGAACGAATCCGCCGAGATCATCCGCATGCTGAACACGGCCTTCGACGGGATTGAAGGGGTGAACGCCGAACTCGACCTTTATCCGGAAGAATTGCGCAACGAGATCGACGCCATCAATGCCAGCGTCTACGAGCGGGTGAACAACGGCGTCTACAAGGCCGGCTTCGCCACCGAGCAGCCGGTCTATCAGCGCGAGGTGATGGCCCTCTTCGAGGAACTCGACCGGCTGGAGGATATCCTCTCACGCCGTCCTTATCTCGCGGGCGCTCGCATCACCGAAGCCGACTGGCGTCTTTTCACGACGCTCATCCGTTTCGACGTCGTCTATCACGGGCACTTCAAGTGCAACCTGCGCCGGATCGTCGACTACCCGAACCTCTGGAACTATCTGCGGGCGCTCTACCAGGTGCCGGGCATTTCGCAGACCGTGAATTTCGGCCACATCAAGCGCCACTACTACGGCAGCCACAAGACCATCAACCCGAACGGCATCGTGCCCGCCGGTCCGCTTCTCGATTTCGAGGCGCCGCACGACCGCGCGCGGTTCGGCTGAGCATCATTCGAGCGCCTGCGCCCGCATCTTCTGCACCCGCGCCACGGCAAAGCCCTTGTTGCGTTTCTCGTCGTAGCGCATGCCGCGCGGCAGCGCGAAGTGATAGGCCCGGAGCGCCGGATCGTCGCTCTGGCGCATCACGCGGTCGAGATCGAGGAACACGCAGGCCGTCTGCCGGTGGTTCGAGCGCGCGAGATCGTCGCAGTGCCGCACGGAGTTCCGGAGCGCCCTCACCTGCTCCCGGTCGAGCTTCACAAGCGCCTCCTTCTCCGCCGGCAGCACCTGCCAGTCGACCTCGTCCTGCGCCTGCACCGGTGCGGCCGCGAGCCCGATGAACAAGACGGCGGTCCCGGCGAACAATATCTTCCTCATGGCGTCCTCCTGCCGTTTCTCTCTGCCTTCACGTAAGACCGCAGATGGGCCGGAAATGTGGCAGGACGCATTTCGGAAATAAAACCGCGATTTCTACCAGAGCTCGTCCGGCGCACGCCCTTCCGTCACTTCCGCGATCCGCCGCGCCGTCGAGGGCGAAATGCCCGTGGGCAAGGCCTGCGGCGGAAAGAAGCCGCTCTCGGCGATTTCAGGCGAGCGCCGGGGCGCGTGTTCGTAAGCCCCGTGCCCCACCACATAAAGCGCCACATGGTCGGACTTGAACTCGCGGAAATTCGCATAAAGCCCCATGAGCCGCGCCTCGCCGGTCAGCGTGACGCCCACTTCCTCTTCCAGTTCCCGCTTCAGCGAGGTCAGCATCGTCTCGCCCCGCTCGACACCCCCGCCCGGCAGGTACCAGCCCGGAATATAGGTATGCCGCACGAGGAGCACATGGCCCCTCTCGTCGAACACGAGCCCGCGCACGCCCGCCGTCAGCGGCCGCCTGAGCCGCCAGTAAAGGCGGAGCACGGGCCTTGCGACGGTCCAGATGAGCGCGCGGTGATGTGCCATGGGCGAATTCCTACCATGAAGATGAAGGCTCCGGCAGGACCGCCTTTAGGCCTCGTCAACTTTCTCCGCGATAGTCTGGCCCCGGGCCGGTCTCTTCGCGACACCGGCAATGAGTGGGGCTTGGGCAGAATACAATGGGCATTCTCTCCCGTTTGCGGGGCAGGCGCAGCATCGCGCCGCCGCCCGCCGAGGATACGCCGGCGGCAACGCCCGAGGCGGTGCAGCGCGCGCTGCGCATTCGCGGCAATGCGGCGGGATCGCTCGGTGCCGCCGAACTCGGCCGCCAGATCGCCACCGCCCTCTCCACCATCGAAACCGCCGTCCTCGCCATCGACGCCATCGCCGACCGCCTGCGCGAAGCCGCCGACCTCGTGAACAATGCAGGCCAGAGCGCCGATCATGGCCTGCGCGCGCTGTTCGCCGGGCGCTACGACGATCTGCGCGCCGAAATCGACGCCATCGCCGGCTCCGCCTCCCACAACCGGATAAACCTCATCTCCGGCCGCCGCATCGGCGGCAAGATCGCGAGTTTCGACATTCCTCTCGACGGCGACGGCCGCTCCGGCATCGCCGTCCAGGTCGTCAACCTCACGACCGGCGAAGCGGGCCTCTCGCTTTCGCCGCCGCGCGACGCCTTCGCCGATGACGGCGAGATCGAAGCGATCGCCGCCGAAATCGCCGCCGCGCGCGAAACCGCCGCCGCCGTCAGCGAACTCTTCGCCGATCACGCCGCGCTCATCTCCGAGCGCCTCGACCGCCTGCGCGCACTTGCCGGCAGCCACGACATCGAGACGCACCTTCCGACCGGTGCCGACGAGGCATCTGCCCCCGCCCCGCAAGGCGAATACGAACTCGGCATGGAAGCCGTGGAAGACAAGCTCCGCGCCCTTGCCGAGCGTCTCGACCGTGGCACGAATTCGCAGGACTGACCTCGCCTCCGCTTCATGCTAGAAAATGGGCCCCTTTCGCAGGAGCGCGCCCATGAACACCTCCGCCACCCCCACCTCCATCGCCGCCGAAGGCCCGAACGCCGATCAGATCGACTACTGGAACGGCCTCGCGGGCGAACGCTGGGCGCGCTACCAGGACCGGCTCGACACCATGCTCGCGCCCTTCGCCGATGCGGTGCTGCGCCTGGCCGCCATCGAGCCCGGCGCCCGCGTCATGGATATCGGCTGCGGCTGCGGCGCCACCACCTTCGAAGCCGCCGCGAAGACGGACCCCTCCGGCCGCGCCCTCGGCGTCGACATTTCCGGCCCCATGGTCGCCCGCGCGAAAGCCCGCGCCGCCGCGCTCGGCAGCACGGCGGAATTCATGCTCGCCGACGCCGCCTCGCACGATTTCGGCGCCGCGAGCTTCGACCTCCTCATCTCTCGCTTCGGCATCATGTTCTTTGCCGATCCCGCCGCCGCCTTCGCGCATATGCGCCAGGCGCTCGCTCCCTCGGGCCGCGTCGCTTTCGTCTGCTGGCGCCCCATGAAGGAGAACGGCTGGGTCTCGGTGCCGCTCTTCGCCGCCCTGCCGCATCTCCCGCCACAGGAGCCGCCCGTCCCCGGCGCGCCCGGCCCCTTCGCGCTTGCCGACCGCGACCGTTTCAGCGGCATTCTCAAGGACGCCGGCTACACGGGCATCGAGATCGAACCCTTCGACGCCTCGCTCTCGCTCGGCCGCGGGGCGGACCCTCTCGCGGAGGCGCTCGAACAGACGCTCGACATCGGCCCCCTCTCGCGCGCCCTCGTGGACCAGCCGGACAACATCCGCACACGCGTGACGGAAGCCGTCCGCGAGGCCCTCGTGAAACACGAGACGAACGGCGAAATCGCGCTCGACGGCGCCGTCTGGCTCGTCTCCGCACGCGCCTAGAAACCGGCGCCCGTTTAACCATCCCTCAATACTCTGCCCCCGGAGCATTGCGGCTTCCGGGGTGGTTTCCCGCGCGTTTCGTGGTTCCCTTTTGTTAAGACCTCGCCATTAAGGTTGATGCACACCGGGAGGCGCGGGGGAACCCTTCGCTGTCCGGCACGGTTGAGCGGGCGTGGGGCAAGGCTCCCGCTTCCGTCGAAAGTCGTTGGGGGTTACATGTCACGTTCGGTCTTCGAAGCCATGAGCATTCTCGTCGTGGACGACAGCGCCTATATGCGCCATCTCCTGATGACGTTGCTCCAGGCGCTCGGCGTCAGGGAAGTGCATCTCGCCATCGACGGCGACGAGGCGCTGGAACTGCTCCAGACCAGCGAACCCGATCTCATCATCACCGATGCCGCGATGATGCCCATGGACGGCTTCTCCTTCGCACACCGTCTGCGTAGCATTCGCGGCCGCGCGCTCAGCATGATCCCGATCATCATGGTCTCCGGCCACACCGACATCGTCTCGGTGGAACGCGCCCGCGACATCGGCATCACCGAATTTCTGTCGAAACCCATTTCCGCGCGCAGCCTCTACGAACGCCTGATCCAGGTGATCGACCGGCCGCGCCAGTTCGTCGAAGCGCCGACCTATCGCGGGCCGGACCGCCGCCGCCGCGACCGGCCCTTCGAGGGGCAGGACCGCCGCAACACGGTCGCGCTGATCTGAGGAAAGCCGTCATGCAGGAACGCAGATCCCCCTCGAGGCTCGCCGGCAAGGACGCAACCGAAACGCCTGCCGAGGTCCGCTTTGTCCGCGTGCCGTCGATCGCCGAGCGAAAGCTCGGTGCCGACTATGTCGCGCCGATGCGTCTCGATCCGCGCGTCCTCGAGCAGATGCAGACGACGATCCGCGATCTCGAAACGAAATATGCCGAGTCGTTGCAGTCGCAGGTCGCCATGCTCCAGATTCTCGTGGAGCCCGCCTGCAAGGGCGACGCGGAAGCCCGCAGCCGTCTCTACGCGCTGGCGCACGACATGCGCGGCCTCGCCGGCACCTTCGGCCATGCCATCGTCGGTCAGTTTGCCGACTCGCTCTGCCGCTATGTCGAGAATTCGCGAGCCGAGGACTGGAACGACGACACCGTTGTCACCTTCCATGTCGATGCCATTCGCGACGCGCTCGAAAATCCCCGCACCGATCCGACCGTCACCATGGAAACGCTGAATGCGCTTGAGCGGTTGATCAGCGCGGCGCGGCGCCAGAGAAACGCGGGATGAGTGCTGCACCGCCCGGCCCCTCAACGGGCGCCGACGAGGATTTTTTCCGCAGACTGAAAGTGCTCGTCGTCGAAGACAGCGCCGAGATGCGGCGTCTTCTCGTCGCGCTTCTCGAAACGATGGGCGTCACGCGCATCGTCGTCGCGCGCGACGGCGGGAAGGGACTTGCCGCCTTCGCGGCCGAGCGCCCGGACATCATCGTGACCGACGGCGCCATGACGCCCATGGACGGCTACGAGATGACACGGGCCATCCGCGCCAGCGCCAGCGGCGACGGCGCCAATCCGGACGTGCCGATCCTCATGATCTCGGGCCATGTCGGCCGCGCGGAAGTCACCCATGCGCGCGATCAGGGCGTGACCGACTATCTCGCCAAGCCGCTTTCCGCCGAAATGCTCTACGAGGCGATCGTGGCCGCGGTCTCGAAGCCGATCCACTTCGTCGAGAAGCCCGGCTATCGCGGCCCCTCGCCGAAGCGCAGCCTCGACGCAAAGCGCGGTTGAGACACATCTCTCCATCCTGCCCCCGCCCCGAGGGGAGGGTAGGAAGAAGACCGTGTTCTCTGTCTCGTGCGAGCGTTTCGATCGTGTTCGGAAGATGCCACGCAGCATAACATCAACCGCCCATCCTCCCCTCGGGGAGGGTCGAAATTCGGAAGCGAAGCGCACCGAATTTCGGGGCGGGGGCGACGCAAGGCAAGAGGATCGCATGCGAGCGTCTTGCACCCGCGGCGACAGGAAACTCTCCCTCAGCACACCTCGTCCAGAAACCGCTCGAACAGCGGGTTGAACACCTCCGGTGCCTGCCAGAACGGCGCATGGCCGAGCCCGTCAAGCACATGCACCTTGCCGTCCCAGAGATTGCGATAGGTGACTTTTTCGAGGAACGCGTTGTTCACATAAGGCTCCGCCCCGCCCGTCACCACGGCGAGCGGCTGCGCCGCCGTCTCCGCGATCTTGCGTCCGTCGAGGTCGCGTCCCTCGATCGCCGATTGCAGCATCAGCGGCCGGAAGCGGCCGTCCGCGCGCAGCGACGCAGTGAGCATCCACGGCTCCATCGCCACGCCCTCGCCGAGCCCGCCCTGCAGCTGCGTGCGCGCGTCCTCCTCGGTGAACGTCCTCTGAAAGGTGAGCCCCATCTTGTCGGAAGGCAGAAAGGCCTCGGCCATGTCGGCGCCGCCCGCCGGCGGCGTCCCCGTGATCCAGGTCGCGACCGTGCCCTTCCAGCGCGCCATCATTTCGAGCGCCGCATGGCCGCCGAGCGACCAGCCCATGACGGTGGCCTTCTCGACACCCAGCGCATCGAGCAGTGCCATCGCGGCATCGGCGAACCCGTTGATCGAATAGCTTCTCTCGAGCTCCGGTGCATTCGAGCTCTCGCCATGGCCCGGCAGGTCGAAAGCAATGAAGCGGTAGCGCTCAGCCATCGGGGCGGCGAACTGCCTGCCGAACATCTCCTTGCAGGAGGAATTGCCGTGAATGAAAAGCACCGCCGGGCCCTGGCCCCCGCTCTCCATATAGGCGAGCGTCCCGTGTGCCGTATCGACCTTGCCCCTGTTCATCCTCTACCCTTTCATAGCCGCGGAATTCCGCCCTTTTTGTCTCAGCTTGCCAAGAAAAATGACGAAGGCGTCATTATTTTTTGCATCCATTAACCCTCGGATATATATTGATATTCAAGGAACCGGGAGCCGGAGGCCAGTGCCTTTCTGCATCCCATCGAGGCAGGAGGAACCATGACCAGCAAAATCACGACCAACATCACCGTCGATGCGGCCTATGAGGCCGTGGCGCCGGACGATTTCCCCGCAATGATGGAAGTGGACCGCTACGGCAAGCGCTCCACCGCCTTCGACAAGATCATCTCCGCGACCCATGACCATTTCTGGGACCCGCAGGACAAGAAGTATGTCGACTTCTCCACGCCCTTCGACATGGAAAACGAATATCTGATCGACCCCGAGCAGAACACCGACCTGAAGACGGCGGTGAAGGACAAGCTCGACGAGAAGCAGAAGATCAAGCTCGTGAACATGGACGTGCAGTGGGGGCTCTCCTCCATCCTCCATGGCGAGGCGGGCGCTCTCGCGCTGTCGGCGAGCCTCTGCCACATCCTCAAGGATCCGGGCGCGCAGGAATATGCCGCCAACCAGACGCGCGAGGAAGCACGCCACGTCGCGGGCTTCTCCAACTACATCAAGGCGCGCTGGGGCAAGCCCGTTCCCGTCGGCCCGGCGCTTGGCGACGTTCTCACCGAACTCGTCAACACGCCGCTCGTCTGGAAGAAGCTCGTCGGCATGCAGATGCTGGTCGAAGGTCTTGCGATGGGCGCCTTCGCGTCCTTCTACAAGTGGGGCCGCGATCCCCTCATGGTGAAGCTGATGCAGCTCACCATGACGGATGAAGCCTTCCATCACAAATTCGGCAAGATCTGGGCCGACCGCACCATCCCGAACCTCAACGAGGAACAGCGCAACGCGATCGAGGATTGGGCCTGGGAGGTCTTCCAGGTGCTCCTCTTCAACCTCGGCAGCCCCGAGCAGAAGAAGCACATCTATGCCGCCGTCGGCCTCGACTGGCAGTGGGTCCAGGGCGCCTTCATGGAAGCCATGACCGATACCAATATCCGCGAGAGCATGCAGGAGACGTCGAATATCTTCCGCGTGCTGATCAAGACGCTGCTGAAAGCCGGCATCATCACCGACCGCACCGCCATGAACTACGCCGCCTTCATCGACATGAAGGAACTCTATGGCGAAGGCGACCGCATGATCGGCGACGACATTGCCGAAGAAGGCATCAAGTATCTGCGCCAGCTGAATGGCCAGGGCGGCGGCGCCTACTCGCTGGACCGCATGTCGGCTGCCGAATAGCGCGCACTTCGCGGAAACGCATCAGGGCGGCAACTCCGGTTGCCGCCCTTTCTCATTGGGTCTCGCGGCCCTTGCGCTCCGGACTCGCGCTCAAACTAAAAACGGCGGAAAACAGCCATTTCCGCAAGCTGACGATCACACACTCTTGTGCCTGACGTAGCGTCGCACATGTTATTCTTCTCCTGGTCAGCGGATTCGCTTCCGAGGTCTCCTGCATGCAAGGGCAAGGCGGCACGATGGATGGCGCGACGGGCTACCGGGCGCTGGCGGCGGCACTCCTGCTGGCGGCTCTCTCCTGTGCGTCAACCCCTTCTGAGGCCAACATTTTCGGCCGCGACGACCGGCGCGGCATCACCCCCGGAGACGGACTCTCCGGTGTCGGCACCATCGTCTGCGAGGGCACCACGCGGCGTCCGACCGCCGCCCTCGTCGCTCTGGAGGCCCCCTCCTCCCGCGCGGACGTCATCGCCACCGTCGCCCATGCCTTTGTCGACTCCAACGGACAGCGGCTCAGCGCCTGCGAATTCTGGCCTGGCGCGGATCCCGCCCTCGCCTCCCGCATCGTCTATCTGGAGACGGGCACGCTCTCGCCCGAAGGCAACTGGCACAACGACTGGGCCGTCGCCGTGCTCGACCGGCGGCTGCCGGAAAACCTCTCCCGGCTTCGTCCTCGCGTGCTCAGCGAAAGACAGGCGGAGATGAAACGCGCCCGCCACGCGCATTTCCTGCTCGCCGGCCACAATGGCGAGCGCGGCCCGCTGCAGGTCTCCGAGCGCTGCGGCCCCGTCGCGAAAGTAAACTCCGACCTCAACCGCTTCGACCGCCGCGTGTTCAACCACGATTGCGACATGATGCCGGGCTGGTCCGGCGGCCCGCTTGTCCTCAGGGAGGATGGCGTCGACTACCTTGTCGCCGTCAACTCGACGGAGGTGAACGCCATCACTCACATTTCAGGCCGTCCCTACAATGGCCGCATGAATCCGAACACCGCCGTCCGCGTCGACGGCCGCTTCCATGAGACGCTGGAGCGGTTGTTGAAATCGGAGGCGCCCGGCAACATGTCCTTCCGCTGTCTTGTCGCAAGCATGGACAACGCCCCCGCCCTTCCCTGCTGACGGAACGTAGCGTCGGCTTGGGCTCGGCAGGGCGCGGATGACCGCTCCGCATTTCGCTGTATTCCGCATTTCGCTGTATATTGTCCGGCAAAAGAATGGGCCCCGCGCCGGGGCTGAACAAATCCGGTTTCTGGGAGGACACCAATGCCTTGGAATTTCGGGGATATCCTTGACGCGATCTCACCCGTTCTGCCGCAGGACGCGCCCGCCCTCGTGCATGGCGAGCGGCGCATCACCTGGGGCGAAACGACGAAACGGTCGAACAATCTCGCCCGCGCTCTGATCGAACGCGGCGCAAAACCCGGTGACAAGGTCGCCTTCTACATGCGCAACCGGCCGGAATATACCGAGCTGCTTGCGGCCTGCTACAAGGCGCGGCTGACGCATGTGAACGTCAACTACCGCTACAAGCCGGATGAAGTCTTCTACATCTTCGACAATTCGGACGCGCAAACCGTCGTCTATGGCAGCGAGTTCCGCGAAACGATCGAGGAAATCCGGCCTCGCCTCTCGAAGGTGCAGACCTTCGTCGAAGTGAACGACGGCGGCGAGATCACCTCGTTCGCCGAACGCTATGAAGACCTCGCAACCGCCGGCAACGGCGAAACGCTCGACATCAAGCGGTCGCCCGACGACATGCTCTTCATCTACACCGGCGGCACAACCGGCATGCCGAAAGGCGTGATGTGGACGCATAACGACCTGCGCGAGGTACAGCTCTCGGCGCTGCGCCGCCTCGGCCCCGTCCCGGAGACGCTCGACGCGCTCATTGCCTCGATCAAGGAAGTGGGCCCCGCCGGCCCCATGATTCCGGCCTGCCCGCTCATGCACGGGACCGGCCTCCTCACCGCGAACGGCAACATGCTTTCGGGCGGCTGCATCGTGACGCTCGACAGCGTCTCGCTCGATCCGCATGAGCTATGGGCCGCCGTCGACCGCAACAAGGTGCAGCAGGTCGCCATCGTCGGCGACGCCTTCGCCAAACCCATGCTGCGCGCGCTCGAAGAGGTGCCGGGTAAATACGACCTTTCCTCCATCGTGACGATCATTTCGTCGGGGGTCATGTGGTCCACGGAAGTGAAGCGTGGCCTCCTGCAACACATGCCGAATGCCATCATGACCGACAGCTTCGGCGCTTCGGAAGCGGTCGGCCTCGGCTCCTCGCTGATGACGAAGGACGGCGAGATCGCGACGGCGAAATTCCAGATCGGCGAGCGCTGCAAGGTCTTCGACGAGAACGACGAGCCCGTGGTGCCCGGTTCGGGCAAGCCGGGCTTCATCGCTCTCGGCGCACCCATCCCGAGCGGCTACTACAAGGACCCCGAGAAGAGCGCCAAGACCTTCAAGACCGTGCGGGGCGAACGCTATTCGATTCCCGGCGACTGGTGCCTCGTCGAGCCTGACGGCACGCTGACGCTGCTCGGCCGCGGGTCGGTCTGCATCAACACGGCAGGCGAAAAGGTCTACCCGGAAGAAGTCGAGGAAGTGCTGAAGACGCATCCCGCCATCGAGGACGCACTTGTCGTCGGCCTGCCGGATGAGAAATGGGGACAGGCTGTCACAGGCGTCGTGAAACTTAACAATGGGGCGAGCTTCGACGAGGAAGCGCTGCGCGCCCATGTCCGCGACAAGCTTGCCGGCTACAAGACACCGAAACGGATTGTTGTCGGCACCATTCCCTTCCGTGCGCCCAATGGCAAGGCCGACTACAAGGGCGTGACCGAGTTTGCGAAGCAGGCGCTGGGCGACGCCTGATTTCCATTTCCCGCTCCGGGACGACGAAGGGCCGGTCCTCTCGACCGGCCCTTTCCTTTTTGTAGCCGATCGGGTCGGGTCGCTCCCCCGATCGAGCCTCCGATGCCGGTTGCCACGACGGGGGCGGCTGATATTCTGTCAGCCAACGAAACCCATTGAACAAAAGAGAAAACAGATGGAAGCGCTCGACACATTCCGTCAGGAGACCAGGGCATGGCTGGAGGAGAATTGCCCTCCTTCCATGCGCACGCCGATGCCGGAAGAAGAAACGGTCTGGGGCGGACGAAACGCCAAGTTTCCCAACCCGGACGCAAAGCTCTGGCTCGACCGCATGGCGGAGCGCGGCTGGACCGCGCCGACCTGGCCAAAGGAATATGGCGGCGGTGGCCTGACCAAGGAGGAAAATCTCGTCCTTCAGCAGGAACTGCGGCGCATCAAGGCGCGTCCCGCCCTCTCGAGCTTCGGCCTCTGGATGCTTGGGCCAGCCCTTCTCGAATTCGCCAACGAGGAACAGAAGAAGGAGCACCTGCCCAAGATCGTCCGCGGCGAAATCCGCTGGTGCCAGGGCTATTCGGAGCCGGGTGCGGGCTCCGACCTCGCCGGCCTTCAGACGAAATGCGAAGACAAGGGCGACCACTATCTCGTCAACGGCCAGAAAATCTGGACGTCTTATGCCAACAAGGCCGACTGGATCTTCTGTCTCGTGCGCACGGACCCGACGACCAAGCATGACGGCATCAGCTTCCTGCTCTTCGACATGATGTCGCCCGGCGTCGAGGCGCGGCCCATTACGATGATTTCGGGCGCTTCGCCCTTCTGCGAAACCTTCTTCACCGATGTGAAGGTGCCGAAGAAGAATCTCGTCGGCGAGCTCAACAAGGGATGGACCATCGCAAAGCGTCTGCTGCAGCACGAGCGCGAGATGATCTCGGGCATGGGCCTGGGCGGTGTCGGCGCAGGCGGCGGCATCGGCAGCCTCGAGCAGGTGGCGAAGGACTATTTCGGCGAAGTCGACGGCAGGATCGCCAGCCCCTCCCTCCGCGACCACATCACCCGACAGAAGATGGACAGCAAGGCCTTTGCGCTGACCATGCAGCGCTCGGCCGAAGAAGCGAAAGCCGGCCAAGGCCCCGGCGCGGCGAGTTCCATCTTCAAATATTACGGTACCGAGCTGAACAAGCGCCGTTACGAACTTCTGCTCGAATTGATGGGCACCAAGGCGCTCGGATGGGAAGGCGACGGCTTCGACGATGGCGAGATCAACGTGACCCGTTCCTGGTTGCGTTCCAAGGGCAATTCGATCGAAGGCGGCACGAGCGAGGTTCAGCTCAATGTCGTCTCGAAACGCGTCCTCGGCCTGCCCGACTAGACCGGCGCGGATTGAAACAAACCCCGCGCAAGACAAGGCGCGGGGCAGTCACATGCTGAAACAACAAGAATCCCGGGACGAAATGGCACTTGTACTTACCGAGGAGCAGCAGCTTCTCCGCGACACGGCAACGCAATTTTTTCAGGAGCGCCTGCCTATCGCCAATCTGCGCAAACTGCGTGACACGAAGGACGCAACCGGCTTCGACCGGGTAGCCTGGAAGGAAATGGCCGATCTCGGCTTTGCCGGGATCATGATTTCCGAAAAATACGGCGGTACGGATTTCGGTCCGGTCGGCCTCGGCCTCGTTCTCGAACAGGCGGGACGGACGCTCGCAGCAAGCCCGCTCGTCTCGACGGTGCTTCTCTGCGGGTCCGCGGTGCAGCTTGCGGGCAATGCCACGCAGCGCCAGGACATTCTCTCGGCGATTGCGGCTGGCGACCGGGTAATGGCGCTCGCGATCGAGGAGGGACCGCATCACAATCCGGCTCGTATCGCAACGAAGGCAGTGGCGGATGGCAACTCCTACCGCCTCACGGGATCGAAGACCTTCGTGCTTGACGGGCACGTCGCCGACCAGCTCATCGTCGTGGCACGGACAGCCGGTGAAGAAACCGACCGTTCCGGGATCACGCTCTTCCTCGTCGATCCGAAATCGGAAGGCGTGAAGGTCACGCGCACCCTGATGGTGGACAGCCGCAACGCCGCCAACATCGAATTCAGGAATGTCGCCATACCTAGCTCAGCCGTTCTCGGCTCGGTCGACGGCGGCAACGATGCCCTGGAGCAGGTTCTCGATATTGCGCGCATCGGTCTTTCGGCCGAAATGCTCGGCATCGTCCAGCAGACGTTCGACACCACCCTCGCCTACCTCAAGGAGCGCAAGCAGTTCGGCAAGGTAATCGGCTCGTTCCAGGCGTTGCAGCACCGCATGGCGGCGCTCTTCGCGGAAATCGAACTCTGCCGCTCTGTGGTGCTCGACGCATTGTCGGCGATTGAGGACCGGCGCAACGATGTCCCGCAGATCGCGAGCATCGCCAAGGCGCGCCTCTCCGAAATCGCGACGCTGATGACGAATGAGGGTTTGCAGATGCATGGCGGAATGGGCATGACGGACCAGTTCGATGTCGGCCTCTACATGAAACGTGCCCGCGTCGCTGCCGCGAGTTTCGGTGACGCCAATTTCCACCGCGAAAGGTACGCAGCGCTGGAAGGTTACTGATTCTGGAATGGCCGGGGTTTTGCTCCGGTCAATCCCCATATAGGCGTCATTTCAGGAAGCGCGATGCAGAGTTCGTGGAAGCAGTTTCTGGTCTCTCTTGCGGTGATGGGCATCGTTGCCTTGTCCGCTCAGCCCTCGATGGCACATCCGCATGTCTTTATCGACATGAAGACGGCATTTCGTTTCGACGACGAAGGACGCCTCGAAGCGCTCCGTATCACCTGGATATTCGACGAGTTCTACTCTGCTTACGCGGTCGATGGTGCGCCGAAGGCTAACGGCGCCTACGATGAAAAATATCTGGCCTTGCTGGCGGAAGAGAACCTCAAGAATCTGGCGGAATGGAACTATTTTGCGGAAGTGACGTCTGGAGGCACACCCGTCGAGACCGGTGAGGCACTTGACGGTCTGTCCACCTGGAACGAAGAAACGGGGCGCCTTTCGCTCACCTTCACCCTGCCTCTCAAGGTGCCGCAGGCGGCATCCGCCGGGACCGCCGTCGACGTGCGCATATTCGACCCGAGTTACTACATCACCATCGACTACGTTTCCGACGAACCGGTTTCGCTGGCGGGGGGACAACATCAAGGCTGTTCGGTCGCAATCGCGGTGCCAGAGGTCGAGCAGGTCTGGACATCCCTCCCCGAAAGCGCCTTCACCAACCCGGACAACCGGCTCGGCTCCAACTTCGCTTCAACGGCCACACTTAACTGCGGGCCGGAAAAATCGTGACGGAAAAGCCATGAAGCGGATAGCTCCTGCGGCACTTCTGCTGGCGCTGACGATTTGCGCGTTCGGGTCCGTCGCGTGGGCGCAGCACGCCCTCCCGATACCCGGAGGCTCCCCCGCGGAAGCGCCCGGCATGTTTTCAGGCATCATGCGCTACATCATGGCAATGCAGCAGGACTACTACCGGTCGATGGCAGGCGCCTTGCGCGCGGTGAACCTGCAGGGCTCCTTGGCCGCCGCCTGGACGCTCGCCTCCCTGTCCTTCCTCTACGGCATTTTTCACGCCGCGGGCCCGGGGCATGGGAAGGTCGTAGTCGCCTCTTATATCCTCGCCGATGAAAGAGAAGTCCGTCGCGGCATTCTGGTCGCCTTTCTTTCGGCACTGGCCCAGGCCATTACCGCGATTACAGCAGTCGGCCTGCTTTCGTTGGCTCTGGGGCTGACGCATCGCGCAACAGCGGGCGCCGTTCCTTACATTGAGCGCGCCAGCTTCGCCCTGATCGCCTGCCTCGGCGCGTGGCTCATCTGGCGCGCCGTGCGCGGCGGGCTCGAACATGGCCACCCGCACGGCCACCACCACGACCATGGCCACGAGCACGCGCATCTTCCCACGCCGGCCGAGTTGAAGAAGGCGAAAGGCTTCAAGGAAATGGCCGCCATGATCCTTTCCGTAGGGCTCCGCCCCTGCAGCGGTGCGGTCCTTGTGCTTCTCTTTGCTGTGACGCAGGGCGCCTTCCTGATCGGTGCGGCGTCGGCGCTCATCATGTCGCTCGGCACCGCCATCACCGTATCGGTTCTGGCGGTCCTGACCGTTTTTTCCAAGAATGCGGCGCTTCGGATAGCCCGTCGAATGGACAGTCCATGGGCAGCGCGTATCGAACCCATATTGATGGCAGGCGGCGGCGCGATCATCCTCCTCTTCGGGGTACTGCTCTTCGCGGGCACCTTTACCGGGCCTGCATCGCCTCTGCTCTGAAGCGCGGTCCGGACCCTATCGACAAGGTCCCGCGCGCGCCCCATACTGCCCCGCAACCGCCGCCAAGCTGGCACCCCCTCATCAAATAACGAGCATAGAGAGACGATGGCCGACGAGACCACTACCGAGCTGCCCGAACGCATCACCGTTCTCGCCCGGGATTTCACCCCCGCCGCGATGGAGTTTCATCGCCGGAACATGAGTGAAAAGGGCTACCGGATGGAGGGACAGATCGTTCAGCGCAAGTTCCAGATGATCGAGGGGATGGGTGCGCCGAAAGATCTGTTTGACGGCGAACTCTTCTACGCCGTGACATTCGTCCGCAAGAACATCGAGAAGTAGAACCCCGCGCTGGCAGGACGCAGCCATGACAGCCCGCCACGAACGGTCTTCGGACAGTCCTGTCATCGACGGCAACCCGGCCGTGACGCGCTGGATACTGCTTCGCGACGTCGCCGTCTTCCAGTCGAAACTCGTGCTCGACGGGTTGAAGGACATTCTGCTGAGCCCCGTCTCGCTCGGCGCGGCTGCCCTCTCCCTCTTCAACAAAGACGGAGAGACGGGGCGTCAATTCTACGAAGTACTGCACACTGCGCGCCGTCTCGAGGATTGGCTCAACAAGTACGGAGATGCAGACCGCATTCCTGCCCCCGGTTTCGCCGTAAAGCAGGAGGGCGAGAGCATCGATGCCATGATCGCCCGTCTGGAAGAACTCGTGAAGCGTCAGTATGAACGCGGCGGTGTGACGGCCAGCGCCAAGGACGCAATCGACCGCGCTCTCGACGCCGTGCATGACAAGCTGCGAAGGCGCAACCGAGCCACACAATGGGGCGGCCGTCGGCCGGATAGCCCGGAAATGAATTGACTCGCGCAGACCCATCGTGTTGTCTGAGCCTGCAATCTATATTTTGGCCTGCCTTGGCTGCGTTGCCCTCCGGGCCTTTCAAGACTCCCAAAACCAGGTTGTACAACGCCGCGCGACTGGCGCGCGGTCAATCTCGCATGCAAGTGCGACAGGAGACTTAGAAATGGCTACAGGCGTCGTGAAGTGGTTCAACACGCAAAAGGGTTACGGCTTTATTCAGCCGTCGGACGGTGGACGTGACGTGTTCGTGCACATCAGCGCGGTTGAACGCGCGGGCATGAGCACGCTCAACGAAGGTCAGAAGATCAGCTACGAACTTGTGACCGAAAAGGGAAAGACCTCGGCCGCGAACCTGGTCGCCGAGTAACCCCCTCGTTTTATTCGGAAATTCGAATGGCCGGGCCTTCAAGCCCGGCCATTTTCGTTTCTACATGTGCCGAAAACTGGCAGTAGCGTTCATTTCTGCCGCGAAATCGGCCTGTAAGGTTGAAGCCTGAAACCCCACATGTTTGCATGCGTTTGAATCGCGACGCAGAAAAACATCGAGAGGCCATCCATGCCGGAAACCCTCCCTCGCGAGAGCGGCATCAACCCCGAAGATCGACCTTCTCGCGAATGGAGTGAGAGCCGTGCCGGGCTGAAGGAACGATTTCTGCGCGTCCGCGGCGTGACCGACATGCTGGCCGCACCGCTCAGCGCCGAGGACCAGACCGTTCAGTCGATGCCCGACGCCAGCCCCACCAAATGGCATCGCGCTCACACAAGCTGGTTCTTCGAGACTTTCCTGCTGCGCCCGCATGCATCGGGTTATGCCGTCTTCGATGAGGCATACAACTATCTTTTCAATTCCTATTACGAAGCCGTCGGCGAGCGGCATCCCCGTCCTCAGCGCGGTATGATCACCCGGCCGAGCGTTGCCGAAGTAACGGACTACCGCGCCCATGTCGATGAAGCGATGTCGCGCTTCATCGATGAATGTTCGGCGGACGCGCTGCCCCTCATAGAGCTGGGGCTCAATCACGAGCAGCAGCATCAGGAGCTGCTGCTGACCGACATCAAGCACGCCTTTTCGCTGAACCCGACCTGGCCTGCCTATCGGGTGCCCGAGCAGAACCCCGCCGCGAATGACTCCGCGCCGAAGCTCATCTGGTTCGATATTCCGGCAGGTCTCTATACCATTGGCCATTCGGGCGCTGGCTTTGCCTTCGACAACGAAGGACCGGAGCACAGTGTCTTCCTGCATGACGCGAAGATCGCGAACAGGCCCGTCAGCATAGGCGAGTATCTCGACTTCATCGCAGACGGCGGCTACCGGCATCCGGATTTCTGGCTCTCCGATGGCTGGGATGCGGTCCGGCGAAACGGCTGGGAAGCGCCCGGCTACTGGCAGCGCGACGGCTCTCTCTGGATGACCTACACGCTTCATGGCCGCCGCCCCGTGCGGGAGGACGAACCCGTCGCGCATGTGAGCTTCTACGAGGCGGCGGCCTATGCCGCCTGGGCAGGAAAGCGCCTGCCGAGCGAAGCGGAATGGGAGGTCTCTGCGCGCGCGCACGCCGGCAGCAATGGCCACACACCGGCGCTCAATCCTCACCCTCGGCATCTCGAGCCTGGATTCTCGCAAGATGTCTGGGAGTGGACGGGAAGCGGTTACCTGCCCTACCCGGGCTTTCGCGCGGCGAAGGGCGCAGTGGGTGAATACAACGGCAAGTTCATGGTGAACCAGATGGTGCTCAGGGGGCGCTCCTGCGCGACACCGCCAGGACATGAACGGCTGACGTACAGAAATTTCTTCGGACCCGCGGCCAGATGGCAGTTCAGCGGTTTCCGGCTAGCGGAGGACATATGAGCAAGAGCAGAGAGAGTCGCCTGGAGGAACTTCAGGACCTGGAGCCTTCGCTTGAAGAGTTCCGGACGGAGGTGGTCCAGGGCCTGTCGGAATCGCAAAAGACCCTGCCTTGCAAGTTCCTCTACGACAGGCGCGGTTCGGAGATATTCGACCGGATATGCAATCTGCCCGAGTATTATCCGACGCGGACGGAACTCCATATCCTGCAGCGGCACGCGAGTGACATTGCCGCGAGCCTTGGGCCGGAGGTGCGGCTTGTCGAGTTCGGATCGGGAGCGGGCACGAAGATCCGTCTGCTTCTGACGGCGCTGGACCGGCCCGCCGCCTACCTTCCCGTCGACATTTCCCGGGATCACCTTGTCGCGGCAAACACAGATCTTGCCAGGAGTTTTCCCGACCTGAGTATCGCACCGGTTTGCGCCGACTATACCGAACCCTTCGCGCTGCCGGAGCTCGCGGGTATCCGGTATCGGACCACGGCCGGCTTTTTCCCCGGGTCCACCATCGGGAATTTCACGCGCGCGGAAGCCATCGGCTTCCTCACGTCCGCGAGATATCTGCTGGGAGCCGGCGCCGTAATGATCATCGGCGTCGATCTCGTGAAGGATGTTGATGTGTTGCAGGCGGCATACGACGACAGCGCCGGCGTCACGGCGGCTTTCAATCTCAATCTTCTAAGGCGCATCAACCGCGAGCTGGGCGGCACCTTCGAACTTTCCCACTTCCGGCACGAGGCACGCTGGAACGCTGAGCTTGAGAGGATCGAAATGCACCTGGTGAGTCTGCGCAATCAGGATATAAACATCGGCGCGCACCGTTTCCGCTTTCGCGACGGGGAAACGATACACACGGAAAGCTCGCACAAGTACCGGTTGGATGGATTCCGCAAGCTCGCGCGGGAAGCAGGCTTCGATCCTGTTGAGGTCTGGACAGACGAGAAGAAATTCTTCAGCGTTCACGCATTGCGTGCCCGCCAGGAGACAACACCTTCATGATCACCGTCCACCATTTGAACAATTCCCGCTCACAGCGCATTCTTTGGCTGCTCGAAGAACTCGGCCTCGATTACGAGATCGTTTCTTATCAACGCGATGCGACAACCAGCCTTGCTCCCGAAAGCCTGAAGGGAGTTCATCCACTCGGCAAATCCCCCGTCATAACGGATGGCAACCGGACGGTGGCCGAATCCGGCGCGATCGTTGAATATCTGATCCGGAAGTATGGGCGTGATCGGCTGATGCCGGACGAGGATACGGCAGAATTCGTGTCCTACCTCCACTGGATGCACTACGCCGAAGGGTCGGCGATGTTGCCGGTAATGCTGTCGCTCTACGTGATGCGGCTTGGCGAAGCAGGCAAGCCGCTGCACCCGCGCATTGAAAGCGAGGTCCAGAACCATTTCGGCTATATGAACGAGGCGTTAGGACCGCGCGATTTCTTTGTCGGTGACACACTGACCGGCGCCGATATCCAGATGACCTTCCCGCTGGAAGCCGCCAGGTCCCTTGGCCTTCTGAAGGGCTTCGAAAATCTCGGGCGGTATCTCGACAAAATGCACGAGCGGCCTGCCTACAAACGCGGCGTCGAACGCGGCGGACAATACGATCTCGGCAACTAGCCGTTAGTGCACGGCGTAGGCCAGGCCAAAATAGATCGTGAACGCCATTGCAACGGCGACCGAGATTGCGGCGATGGCGATCGCCATGCCGAGCCCGACGATTGCCCCGTCATGTTCGACAAGGCCAATCCCGACGACAAAGCAGGAGATCGCCGGAAGCCATCCGGTCAACGGGATCGGAAGGCAGAGCACCACACCCGTAACAAGGAGCAGGACGCCCAGCGGGCGTTCTGCCCTGCCCTGAAAAACGCGCAGATAACGAACCTTGGTGAGGCGTGCCAGCGGACGGGCAATCGGCAGGGCGCTCAGTGCGCCCGCCCGCCATCTTTCGCGCGCAATAAACCGGTTGGTGATGAACGCGGGCAACCACAGCGTTTTCCGCCCGATGGCCATCTGCGTCGCGATGAAGAGGATTGGCAGACCGAGCACCATATTCGTGCCGGGTGGCAGCGGCAGCATGTTCATGAAACCGACAAGCATGAGCCCCCAGCCGAAGCTGCGATCGCCCAGCGATTCCAGAACATCACCGAAAGTGCTTCCGTGCGGCTTCTTGCGAGTGCCGACCTGTGCGAGCCCTCTAAGGGCGCCGCTCCGTCTTTTCTTCATCTGACTGCCATCGGCCAATTAGGGGATGGCTTCTAGCACTTTTTCCCCCGTGCCGTCACTGTGGCATCGCGTATCCGGCACCGGTGGCACGGCTGCATCACCGAAAGCTCTTCTCCCGCATGAACTCCTGTCGCGAAGAAGCCAGTTCAGATACGCCCTGCCGCACCCCTGGCCGCAAGCGCCAATCCTCGTAGCACCCTGAACACGGTCATGAGGCCATATATGGCAAAACCGGCCGCGGCCAGGAGCATATAGGCCTGAAAGGCAGCATCGCTGCCGAGTGCCGCCCAAAGCGGCTCGACATGGAAGCGCACGCCGTCATAGGCCTCGCCCAAGTATCTTAGGCTGCTATTGTCGTTCATTCCCTCCGCTCCTCCCCAAGAGCATTGATCTTGTCATAATACGACCTGATGCCCCCGATCGAAAGCGGAAATCGGCCAATGACGGAAAGTGACGGGCCTGACGCCAACCCGCGCGAATGGTACCTCTACATTCTCGAATGCGCGGGCGGCCGACTCTATACGGGGATTACCCTCGATCTCGAAGCGCGCTACAAGGCGCATGCATCCGGCAAGGGCGCGCGCTTCACCAGAAGCTATCCGCCGGAGCGGATCGTCTTCACACGCCGTTTCGCCAGCAGGTCCGAAGCCTTGAAGGCGGAATACGCGATCAAGAAAATGCCCGCCGCCGGGAAGCGCGGCATGATCCGCCGTGCAGGAAACATGGAACAGCTGGATTGACGCCATGACAGATCGGGAAAGGTTGATGCAGCGGATCGACGAACTCGAAATTCGTGTTGCGCACCAGGACAGAGCTCTTGAGGAGCTGAACGAAGCCTTCGCCGCGCAATGGCGGACGATCGACGAACTGGTACGAAAGTTGTCCGCGCTCGAGAGCCGCTTGCACACGGTCGAACAAAATACCGATGCGCCGCCTTCCACCGAACCGCCGCCACCGCACTATTGAGACGGCGTTTCATGGACGAGCCTCTCTCAAACCGATTCCATTACGAGCCGCCACTCACTCCCTGGCTCACAGTCCTGCATGCGGATGACGACATTCTCGTGCTTGCCAAGCAATACGGCCTCCTCTGCGTTGCAGGGAAACCGGCCGAACACGGGGATTGTCTCGAAAGCCGGGCAAGGGCGAAGTACGCCAATGCACGCATTGTGCACCGGCTGGACCGGGAAACCTCCGGTGTCGTGATAATGGCGATGAACCCCAAGGCACATCGTCACCTCGGCCTGCAGTTCGAACGGCGCAAGATACGCAAGAGATACGTCGCGCGCGTATGGGGCCGCATGAAGGACGACCGGGGCATCGTCGACCAGCCGCTCTCCTGCGACTGGCCGAACCGGCCGAAACAGATGATCGATCCGGAGAACGGACGCCCGGCGCAAACGGAATGGGAGGTTCTTGCACGCGAGGAAAATGCAACGCGGCTGCTGTTGTCACCGCTGACGGGACGCTCTCATCAGCTTCGTGTGCACATGCTGAGCCTCGGGCATCCGATTCTGGGAGATGGTTTCTACGCGACCGGACCGGCCTTCGCCGCAGCCAAGCGTCTTCAGCTGCACGCCGAAAGCCTGACGCTCCACCACCCGTCGGATGGTACGCTCCGAACCTTCGCCGAACCCTGCCCGTTCTAGCTGGAAACGGAGGTCCGAATGGTGACCGACGTGGAACTGTTCGAGTTCGAATTCGAATTGTAATTGGTGTTGCTGTTGTAGTGCGAATTCGAGTTGTAATTGGTGTTGCTGTTGTAGTTCCAGTTCTCATTGAAATTGTAATTGCCGCCGTCGTCGCAAGCATATGCGGGTGTGGCACCGACATAGGCATAGAGAACCGCCGCAACCGCAAGCGCCGCTGCACCGGTGAGCGCGAGACGATGCCGAGCGAGATTTGTGCCGATTTGCTTCATCATTCACCCCAGTTGATCCGTTTTGACGCAGAACGACCCTCTCGAAACATCTTTCGAAGGCCATTGGAGAGACGGGAGCAGGAAGCGTGCCTGAAAGCGGGAGGGGTACGGGGAGTGGTAGCGGAGGACGGATTCGAACCGCCGACACGCGGATTATGATGCCTCTCGCGGCCTAAGAAAATCAATGTGTTAAGTCGCGAATGTCAAATCCATGTCAAAGTCAGCGAATTAGCGCACGGTGGATGGAGATAGACACTCCTGCCGCCGAGCCTCTTTGATTGCACTCAAGGACCAAATCAGGGGCCCGCAACCGTCGATATCAGCAGGGGCTTTTCCAGGCGGCGGCATAATCGGACAAGATGAGCAATCCGTACCCCACTCACACGACAATCTCGTTCCAGTTCCTCGCCTGGAGGGCACGAGCTGCTGCCATCTTGATCGTGGCACGCTCGGCAGCCGACAGGTCGTCGGAGACGGTGTTGTTTGTATTCGCCGGATCCTGAATGTGGGCCGCTGCGAAGTCCGTGCTCAGGAACTGGAATACCTTCCAGACATCGGCAGCAAGGCCGCTCTTGTAGAAGCCGGGCGCGAGCGCCCTGATGACGGCAAGTTCGAGATAGAAGGAAGGAAAATCCAGGCCCTTCTGATCGCGCCAGAGCTTGATGATGCGCGTTTCGGAAAGCCACCCGGCGGCCACGACGTGGTTGATGTGGGTCTGGACGTTCGTCTTGGTCCATGTGTCGGCGCGCCTACGATACAGGCTGTGATCGTCGCTGAAATATTCCTGGCGCCTGGCCGGCACCAGATCAACGTCGTAGCCGCCGACGCGCACGTTGATAGAGACATTCTGGCGCTTCGGTGAATAACCCTGCCGCTGCATATGGGCGAAGAGGCTTTCGTATATTTCCTTTAGCGTCTCCCTTGTATCCGGCGATAGTGAGATAAACAGGTCGATATCCGTCCCGCTCCTGTTGGCGGTCCCCTTCGCAAACGACCCGCTCGGGCTGACGGAAATCAGAAACCCGTTGGCCCAGGCGCGTATCACAGGTTCAAGAACGGCCTGAACGCCGCGCACGGGTGAGAAGATGCCGGTGTCCACGGCTTTGCGATTCAGGATTCCCTGCAAGTAAGCGTCTGCGCTCATCCGCTGCACGCCTGACCGCGGGGCCGTGGCGGGATGGACTCTGTGCGATCGCGTGGCAGCGCGGGCACGGCGGTTATGCTCCTGCGGAAAGGCCAAGACTGTATCCGCCGCCGCGCTGGCCGTCGAAATCCCATTCGTACACGGCCGCCGGGCCAATGGCCTGCTGGTGCTGCCCGAGAAAGAAGGCGAAAGCGTTTGGCCCGGCGATGAAGATATGGAGCTGTCTTCCTGCCGCACTGCCTTCGCGCAGGCGTCGGAGCTGCTGGACCGCGGATTCGGCAAGCATCCAGCCGTGCCGGCCGCAGCGAACTGATTGCTGGGAAGGGCCGCCCTGGGGACGGCAGTGCAATATCCGGCCGATGCCGGGGGCCTGGGACTTGATGAAGGCGCGAACGCCGTCCGATACGTCATGCGTAAGACCGACCGCCAGCGCCATCTCGGGCGCCCGCGCGTCGATCACTTCTTCGCTGAACTCGAATATGGGCCAAGCCGGCTCGGCAGGCTGATCGTCCATCGACCAGAAACGGCGCCCGCCGGTGCGCTGTTCGATGTCGATGCGCTTGCCGGATTTCACGTTAAGCAGCGCGCCGACGGCAAACGCAAGCGATACGTGCGCGTCCACGACGAGCCGGAGCCTGTCCCCTGTCCGGGCCGCGTCGAGGACGAAATCGCGAAGCGCCGGATAGAGGCGCTGCTGCCAGTCGGCCGGATTGCGGATGTAGCGGCCGTCGAAGCAGGGAACGAGATCGAGCATGCGCTCGCAACGGTTCTCCAGGTCGTCAATCGGATGCATGAAAGAGCGGACGCCGATGGTGAGGCCGTTGCGGGACGGCGCCGGATCGGTGAGCAACACTTCACCGCGCGCCATCTCCCGGAAACTATCGCGGTCGAATTCGGTGCGGCCCTGGGCAAGAAGCTTCTCGGCCATGTCGTCATAGATGAAACCAGACTCGGAAGCGGGAACTCGTTTCAGCCCGACGGCGGCGAAACGGTCATCGAGCCGTTCCCGCAGGCTCATCAAAGACTCCGGGCTCTCGGCCACGGCAAGAACGCGGGCGACCAGCCGGAGCGCGTCGTCGTCGATCCCCAGATGCTCGCGCCACGATTTTCGGACCTGACCCATGCGGCTATTGTCGGTCTTGCCTTCAAACAACCGGTCAAGATTTATCGCGTCGCTGCTCTTGCCGATGAGGTCGATCAGCGGATCGTCCGGGCGAACGCGCCAGTTGGTTTTCAGTTCGAACCGGCAGCCCAGCCCGTCGGGCGCATGGGCCTTCTGCGCCTCGTGCACCCGCTGGAGCAAGGAAAAGCGGCTGGCGTTGACGAAAGCGGGATCGGTCAGCTCAGCGTAACCGAACGTGCCGGCGTTCGCGTGCCCCTTGCACTGGATATGGCGGCGGTAAATCGGTTGACCCTCGTGGTCGCGCGGGGCGGCCTTCGGGTCGTACTCGATCAGAATATCGTCGAACGCCTTCGGCCCGGTTTCGTAGGCAACCTTGATGATGTTGCTGTGCGGATCAAGAAGGCAGGCCGCATACAACCAGAAAAGGCGCGCCTGAAAAGCGTCACCTTGCTGCCTTGCCACGTTTGCCCGCGCCATATCGGCCTCAGCTCACCGGAAAATACTTACCCATGATCTCGCGCCACAGCGCGAGCGCCTCGCCGGTCTTGCCCTGCTGTTCAAGATGGACGGCGCGGGCGGCCTTGACCTCGGCCGCGCGCAGAGCCTCCACCGCCTTGCGGCGCTTGTTCGGGGTCATCTGGTCAGAAACGGGTGGCCCATAGCCGGCAGGGTCGGGCCAATCCCGCATGATGCCTTCCTGCGCGGCGGCGAAGAAGCGCCGTACCTCGCTCTGGTATTTCGTAAAGGGGGGATCGATGAGGTCGAGGGCCATGACCTCGATGAGGAAGGACGGCGAAATAGGCTTGTCCGCCGACCGGTTCCAGCGCTTGAGCATCTTGACCAGCGGCACCCACTTGCCGCCGCATTCCTTGTTCTTGGCGGTCGATTTTTCCTTATGGACGTCGGGATCGGTCTTGATCCACTTGCCGAGATCGCGGTCGGGAATCTCGTAGCAGTCGTCAAGCTCGTAGGCCGGCACGGCGTCGTTGCTGAGCACTTTGCCCTCTTCGTCGGCGGTCGGGTTTTGCTTGTCGAACTCGACGGTCACGCAGCGGCGCCCGCGCTCAACGCTGTCGTTGCCGTATTTTTTGGCAAGGCACGTCTCGAAGGCGGCCAGCACGTCGCTCGGCGGTTTGCTGCGCCAGTGCCGGTCCTTCTCCCCGAGGCAGAAGAAGATATCCACGTCCTTCAGCGGCTTCGTCTTGGTGTGGCGAGCGTAGGAGCCGGTCAGGAAGTCGCGGTCGATGTCGAAGCCCTCGCGGATGCAGGCGCGCACATCGTTGTGCCGGCGGATCGCGTCCTGCTGTTCCGTCTCGCTGAGTTCGAGGCGCTGGCGGAATTGGTCGAAGGCTTCGTCCACGGTGATCATGAGCGGTAATACCTCGCGGAGGCCATGATGTCGGGCGTGGCGATGACCGTGCCGGCGTCACGCGCCACGAGCCCGTTGAGGGAGCGGAGAGTGGTCGGGCCGACGCCGGGAACGTCCGGCCTGCTCGGGTCGGATATCAGCACAATCCGGTACGAACAGCCCGCGGGCGGCGCCTTCGCCTTGGCGAACGTGTCCTCGAAGAAGAGGCGGTCGATCCACATGTCATCGGCGCCGTTGCCGTCGTAGCGGATCGGAAAATCCCATCGGGCGGCGGCAACGTCGGAGCCCGGCCGGTAGAACTCGATGACGATCGATTCCAGATGGCCGGATTCGAGCCAGGTGCGCGCGGCGCGATCCACCCAGTCGGACCAGGCATCGACGACGCCCTGCGGATCCAGCCCGTAATGGCGGACCAGGAGCTTGAGGAAGTTGCGCAGCTTGTCGGAGACAAAAACCGACGTGTGCGTGCGGGCATAGCTATGGACTGCGACAGCGCTCATGACTTGGCCAGGGCTCCCCAATCGATCTCGAAATCGGCGCCCGCCTGCGGCGCCTTGCCGCCCTCTTCTTCCTCAGGCGGCTGATTGACGTCGTGCACGGTAATCCGCGGCGCCCGGTCCTTGAGGGTCTTGTTCATCCAGTCCGTGTCCTCGTCCTCTGACGGCGCGGTCGCGCGCCAGTCGCCAGCAGTCGGGTTATCCTTGAGCGGGTCAACGTCAAGGCCCGCCTCCATCGCGTCCTCGTTGTAAAGGCAGTAGATCACGACGCGCGGGCCGGCCCCCTTGAAGACGATCGGGACCTTGGCCGGGTGCTCGTCGGCGATCAGCGACTCCATGATGCTCGCCGCCGCATCGAGCTGGCCCCGGTCAATGGTGCCGGTGCCCGTCACCAGCTCGGTGATGACGCGCCAGGTTTCCTTGGCGGACCGGGCGGGTATTGAGGCCACGTCGCGGCGTATCTTCATGCCGCCTCCTCGGCCGGGCTGGCCTCGGCCAGGGCCTTGAGCGTCGCCATGACATGCTCGGGCTTGAGCTTGTTCATATCCCGGGCCGTTTCGACCGACGTGGCGGCGGCGGCGATGATCGCTTTGCGCAGCTTCCGGCCGTCAAAGCCCTCAGACGCCGCCACGAAGGAGCCAATATGCGGCTTCAGATCGCCGACGCGGGGCCAGACGGTCGCAAGCTGATCGAGGACCTCGGCGATGATCTGCCTCCGGCAGTCGGCGTCGGGCAGACCGACATCCTCGATCCAGTCCGCCCGCGACATCAGGGCGCGATCGACCGCCTTGGGGAAGTTGGTCGTCGCGATCAGCAAGACATTGCGGTGCTTGCGCGTCAGGAGGTCGATGCCGGCGAGCGCCGCATCGGTCGCCCGGTGAACATCGGCGGGATTGGTCTCAAAGCTCATGCGCTGCCGGTCCGGCGCAAGCGTTTCCACTTCGTCGAGAAGGACGAAGCACGGGCCGCCAGCCGCATGCTCGGGAATCGTCTGGTGGAAGAGCTTCGCGACCTCTTTCTGGCTGCGCCCAAGGGACGAGCTGGTCAACGCATGCGGATCGATCTGGATGAAGCTGGACTTGCTTCCCTTGAGAGCGCTGGCTACCTGATTGGCAAGGCCCCGCGCCAGCGTGGTCTTCCCGGTGCCGGGCTGGCCGGCAAGAACGATCAGGCCGTGGACAGGCATCGTCTCGAACGGGAACTGCCGGCGCAACTGGAGCGCCAGCAGCAACTGCGCCATCAGGCGCTCACGCACAGTTGGGCCGATCTTGATGGCCTTCCATGCGGCTTCCAGACTGGCCTCGGGTAGACTTAGCTGCTCGACGATGATGTCCATTTATTAAACCCTTATCTTGTGCTCAGCGGCTCGCGTACTGCGGCACCACGTTGGCTCCATCACAAGACTGGCGTGTTGCCGACTATTTGCCCTCGCCGTGGGATACCTCATATGGTAGCACTATCTGCGTTTGTCACCTATATCTTGCGGTCAGATCACTTCCTGGGGAACGATTGATGTAAGGCTGCTCCCCGAGAGGGCTTTGTCTCAACCTTTCGGCGGAAACGGATCTTTCCCATGGCTGTCCCGCTCGCGGATGCGGCCGTCACGCCCGTGGATAAACAGCTCGGTATCTTGGTTCCGAGCGACTTCTCGAGCCCGATCGATGGCTTCCTGCTGGGTCTCATGGACCGAAGACGGCCGCTTGCCGCCCTCCGGCTTGACCGCCCACCCATCCGGGTGGGGAACAACGTGCTGGTTTCGGTTCGTCATGTGATCTGTTCCTTCCTTGTTGCGCTCTCTCTGCGGCTGGCCATGCATCAATCCTGATCGGCACGCTCTTGCTACAAAGCCGATTTTTGGTTGCAGACCACAGTCAGTCATGGCCTTCATGGGTATAGGCGGGTCAGCCTCGACGGTTCGGACACGGCTCGTACGAAAAAATTTTGTCCGAACGGCTGCTAGCCGCCCGCCTAAATAGTCAGATGGAGGAACGAGATTCGTGGCAGGCGTGACGCGCGACGACAAACTGGACAATTCAGCGTTCGTCGCGGCACTGGGAGCACTCGAGCCCGCCGACCTGATCCGTCTTAGGAAGAAGTCCGCATACCGTGCGGTGGGTACAGGTATGGAAGGTGATGATCTCCTGAACGAAGCGATCCAGCGCACGCTGGAGGAGGACGGCCGCAATTGCCCAGCGGACGTTCCCGTCGCGGTCTACCTGGACAACGCAATGCGCAGTATCGCTGACGGCGAACGCGAGAAGTACGCCCGCCGGATGCCCGTTGGTGATGGGCACGACGAAAAGAGCGCGGTAGGCAAGCTCGCGGACGGTAACCCATCACCTGCCAATGCCGCGTTAGACAGGATCGAGTTCGAACGAGTGGTTGATCGAATCCAGGAGATTTTCGCTGATGACCCTCAAGCCCAAGCCATTGTCATTGGCGACATGGAAGGTTGGTCGCCAGAAGAAATCAAGGAAATGGAACCAATGGACGACAAGCAATACGCCTCAGCGCGCAGGCGAGTGCGCCGCGCCCTCGAGCGTGAGTTCGGTGAAAGGGGTCGACCATGAGCAACAACCGCGACACAGCCCGTCGGCAACTCGAACGGCTTGCCGATGCGCTCGCGCGCGACGTTGACCAAATGACCGACGAAGAGCTTCTTAGGGAAGCTCAAGAAGATTATGGCGAAGCAGACAAGGCCGCCCTTGCGACCAAGAACATCATTCGGGAGGCCATCGCCGCATATGGAAAACGCCGCCTTGCCACCGCGCGAAGAGCGTACGAAGCTCAGACTGCTAGAGGCAGTGCGAAAGTTTTTGAGTTACCAACCGAGCGGAAGCGAGAACTCGTTGAGCGATTTGTTAGTAGCGACAATCAACTCCGCGAGAAACTTACTATGGCCGCGCGAAACCAGGAGAACCTAGAAGACGACATAGATAGCTTTCTAGAAGATTTGATTGAACTGGGCGTCATTGACGATGAGGGTAATGTTCGGTGACTGGGCTGAGACCAGCAGAACAGTTGTTGCAGTCTCTCGGTATCACCGACCCGCGTGACATTGACCTAGAAGCCATTGCCTTCGATCAAGGCGCCACGGTTAAGTACCGACCGCTCAACGGCTGCGAGGCGCGAATTGTCGGATATGGCACACGCGCGGTCATTACGATTGACAATCGGCGTCTAAAATCTCGGGTTCGTTTCTCGACGGCGCACGAACTTGGTCACTGGCACAACCACCGAGGCCGCTCGCTCATGTGCCGCCCAGAGGATATTGGAAACCCTGGCCGTAGTCCTATCGACCCCGAGCGGGTCGCCGACAGCTACGCCGCGGACTTGCTGCTTCCAAGATATCTTTTCGTACCTAAGGCTAAAGCCCTCGGCAAAACCACATTTGAGGTCCTAGACAAGCTGACGTCGGAGTTCTCCACTAGCATGACGGCAACCGCAATTCGCCTTGTCGAGTACGGTCCGGAGCCGGCAATGCTTGTGTGCCATGGGCCACTTGGGCGGAAATGGTTCAACCGGCCACGACATATCCCAGAACGTTGGTTTCCGCGTGAAGATCTCGATGCAGACTCATACGCTTTCGAAGTGTTGCATGGCGATGTTCGACGAAGCCGACGCGTGCTTATTGGCGCTGATGCGTGGTTCGATCGTCGGGACGCCGACCAGTTCGAGCTTTACGAACAAACGTTCAAAGTTTCTGATAATGAAGCATTGACAATTCTGGTGTTTAACGATGACAGGATGCTGGAAGGTTGACCTTTTTGAGCTGTGCGTCAACACGAACCGCATCTGCATCAAATCCGTTCCAGACCAGCTCGGCGACGGCCTGGACCGGCTTCGCCTTCGATTGCCGTTCAAGGAAATCCTGCTGCACCTCGACAGTGTAACTGTGCTCAGTCATGGGCGCGGTCCTTCAGTATCCCTTACCTCCCGCAGCGCGCGGTTAAAGAAATGCCGGATCGCCTGTTCGCGTGCCTCGGCGTCGGAGAGCACAATGCTCTTCATGTCGCTATCGCGCTGGAACATGCGGATCGCACCCGATGATCGGAAAGCTTCTGGGACACACGCAAGTGCAGACGACGGCACGCTATGCGCATCTTGCGAACGACCCGATCAAATCGGCGGCTGACCGGATCGCCGAGAGGATATCGGGTTCCGCGAATGGGAAATGCAAGGAAAGGCCGAAAGTTCATCCCGCGGGCGCGCCGAACAATCAAGGGGAGGATGATTTCGGCGAAAAGGTCACCCGGCATTTGCGCGCCATCGTGAAGGCGTTGGCCCGCCACGCCGCACGAGAGAATTTCAACAGTCAGCGGAATGGCCGCAGCTCAGCGGCCGACAGTGAAGGTGAAACGCTGTGAGACGGCCCAGGACAATTCTATCGACGCGCCATCTTCAAGTATAAGCCGACTTTCTTGCAGTCGGAGAAAACCATATATCACATATGGCTTTCTCCGTGTTGAAGAAAGTACGCTCAGGCCCTCCAGTCACTGCGTCTTTTCAGCGTTTTGTCGGCGTCCTCGTCGTCCACCCGATATCAGCGGACCATATATCAAGGCGCTCGCCGACCCCTGCCGCCACCGCTACCCATCTCTGAATATTTCTGTTCGCCGCTATTTGCCTAACTTTGCGGCCGCGTCGGCATGCGGCATGAGGAAGGCTGCAAGATCGCTGAGCACATTCGCCAGCGCTCCAGGATCAAGGGCGACATCCTTCACGAAGACGCGCCATTGCTGTTGTTTTTGCTCGTCGGCGGCAAAGGCGGGAGAAAGCGCATCGGGTAACTCGGCCGGAACTTCCGTCCCGCGCCGAGCAAAGGTGGCAGCAATCGCGCGGGCGAGCTTGTCGTCATCGAAGGTGAACGACCGGCCGAGAATCCAGACATCGTAGAAATCCTTCATCCGGCTGTTCGCACGGCCCAGCGCCACCATGGCCTGGAACTTCTCCGCGATAACCGTCTCCCGTGCGTAGGCCCGCAGTCGCGGCGCCGGAAGATCGAGCATGACCGGATAGTCGATCAACTCGGCGCCAGGCTCCAACGCGTCGCCGAATCCGATGTCGATCGTCAGATTGATCCGTGCGCCGCTGATCGACGCAGTCGTGCGGAGTCGAAGGCCGCCATATTCGAGTTCCTCGCGGATGCGATCGACGCGCAGCGCATCCGCATCGAATACCACGCCGTCGCCCGCATCTTGTGCCAGGATTTCCCGAAACGTCGCGAGCATGGCGTCGGAGCTGGGATCCCCGAACCCCAGCAAGTCGAGGTCGCGCGTGCCGCGATGCGGCTCGTCGAGCCAACTCATCAGCAGCATCGCGCCCTTCAGCACGAAGCGATCGGCGTAACGAGATTGGCTAAGCCGGAATAGAAGACGCTCAAGCGCGAAGCGCGTCAGCACCAAGTCGAAACTCTGGCCGCTCGCCTTGGAAAGGTTCAGAAGGCGCGCGCGTACCGACGCGCCAATGTTCTTGATCTCTTTAGGCATTGGCGGTCAGCGCCTCAAGATAGGGTCGGATCACGGTGGAAATCCCTCCTCGTTCCGCATAGCGGGCAATCTCCGCCGGTGTCGCCTTACGCTGGCGCAGCGCCTCCTGGAGGCCTTCGATGGCGACGGTGAGACCGATCTTGTTTCGGTGTCTGAAGCAGTCCGCGACGGTCTTGGCGACGCCGAACACTTTCACCGGGACGCCCTCGATCACATGGGTCTCGACTCCTTCGGCGAGCAGGCTCTCGGTGAAGCGAACGACGCGGATGGGCGCTCCGTCAGGCTTCGGCGCCCAGCCCTTCTTGCCTATGGCCATCCATATCTTTTTCGGCAGTTGATCGGTCAGGCCATGGAATGCAAGGGCGGAGACAAGGCAGACGACGCCCTTGGGCGCCCGTTTGGCGGCTTCCGCGAGACTATGGCTCACATCAAGCGGAGCGTCGGGGAGCTGGTAGAGACCCCGTGAGAGCCGAATGACCTCGCCGACGCGCTCCATGCGGCTAACCGTTGCGGCGGTGACGCCGGCGCTGCGTAGCTCGGCGAGCCGCATGATTCCGCGCTCTTCCAGAAGGGCGTGGGCAATCTGTCGCTGAGAGCGAGGCTGAGCCATTGATACAAAACCTCATATCATAGATCCTATAGTCCGAGGTTTTGTATCACATAACGGTACTGACGCAAAGGTTAATTCATCCGACAGGCGAAACCTACCCCTCCCGACGGTTCCAGACCAGGAACGCCGCGCCATCCTCCTCAAAAAGGGCAGCCCGGATGGGCTCGGGGAAGCTCGGATCGTCGAGCTGGACGCTGAGATAATCCCGCGGCTCCTCGCTATTGGTCTTGGCCTTCCAGGCGGCGCCAAGCTCGGCGCGGCCGGCATAGACGCGG
>Ga0098054_1000075_pt1 | contig 114551 bp, 115 predicted proteins | sample 16_taG_FD_75048 | JGI IMG/M metagenome (GOLD analysis project Ga0098054, IMG submission 75048) | Marine viral communities from the Subarctic Pacific Ocean - 16_ETSP_OMZ_AT15313 metaG | ecosystem: Environmental > Aquatic > Marine > Oceanic | place: Pacific Ocean | collected 2015-01-18
AAGAAGAATTCGCTCCGCTCTTCTTCTTCAACGTGGCTGGGCTAAGTACAAAGTTGCGTAGCAACTCATCCCAACTTGGACTAAATTCAATGGTAAAACCACTGTACTTAGCCCAGCCACGTTACCTCATCCTATAAACCACAGTAACCACAAGTCCTTTTGACTCTTTGGGTTGAAATTAAAAGTTTGAGCCTGAGGGCCAATTTGATGATTCATGGTTCACTTATTAAAATTCAATGCCTAAAATCGTACTTCGTACTGAAATTCAAGCTAAGAAGGACATTGTTTTTGACCTTTCGCGAAGTATTGATCTGCATACAGTTTCGACTAAACAAACCAATGAAACTGCAATAGCAGGAAAGACAAGTGGTCTTATCGGACTGAATGAAAGTGTCATTTGGAAGGCTAAACATTTCGGAATCTATCAGAAGCTTACATCTAAAGTAACTGAATTTGACCGTCCCAATTACTTCGTTGATGAAATGGTGAAAGGAGCCTTCAAATCCTTTACGCATGAACATCACTTTGAAGATTTGAATGGAAAAACCATAATGACGGATGTTTTTGATTACCGATCCCCATTTGGATTATTAGGAAGATTGATAGATTCGTTATTTCTCAAAAAGTATATGACTGATTTACTGGAGAAAAGAAATCAAATCGTGAAGGAATTTGCTGAATCAGATAAGTGGAAAGAGGTATTAAACCAGAAAATTTATTCCTAATATTGAATCAAGTTCACTTACATTCTTCTGATAATAATTAAGTATCTGCGTAACAATACCATACCTAATGCGTGTATCCCCAAACAATTAACATTTACCTCAAATCGAACTAATTTATAAGATGTACAAGATCTATAAAACTTTAATTCTATTACCTCTATCACTTCTATTAATTTTCTGTCATAACATTTCAGCTCAATCAGTAACTGACGAGAAAATAATTGAAGGAGAGAAAGTCTCTAAAAAAATATCTGTTTCGGAAGAGCATAGTTATACAGTACCGTTAGATAATGGGATGGCAATAATTGGAGAGGTTGTTCAAATTGATATTGATCTTGTAATTGATGTATATAACCCAAATGGAAAGCTCTTAAAGCAAATTGATAGTCCAAATGGTAAAAATGGTACTGAACCAATTGATATTACTGCTAATAATTCAGGAAAATTTAAATTAGTCATCCGTTCTCTGGATGAAAATGCAATCGACGGACAGTATACTTTTCAAATTGATAAGATTCTAAGTCTATCGGATAACACTAAACGTATTACTCGAAAAGAACTCCCTACAAAAACGCTTTATGATTTATGGGAATCCTCTCTGACTGATGAAAATGCTATTGATACTTTTTTAGCCAATCAACCTGAAAGTCATATTATTGAACCAATAGAAGGTAGCGATACTGATATGTTGGTAACCTACTTTTGTGTTCCAAATGAGAATACTGAATACGTAATGTTAAGTGGTGGTCCTGATTTCTTAGGATTACGCTTTCAAAGATTGGTTAATACTAAATTTTTCTTCGTTACACAACGAGTACCAAAGGATGCGCGTTTTAATTACGGGTTCAATTATTTTAATCTGAATAAATTAGGCCCCAATGGGGAAATTGAGTCAAGAAATGTTGAACACGCTTATGACGGTATTGTTGAAATGCCGGAAGCTCCGAAACAAATATATATTTCAGAAAGAGAAAATGCCCCTAAAGGTAATTTGGTTGCTTCTTCCATTAAAAGTGAAATTCTTAACGAAGAACGAAAAATAACTGTCCATTTGCCTGCAGATTATGATTCTAATAGAGCACATAACCTTTTGATAGTTTTTGATGGTGAGGCTTATGGAGGCAGGCTGAACCGCAGGTCAAGAATACCCACTCCTACTATAATGGATAATTTACTTGCGGATAGTACAATATCTCCAACTGTAACAGTATTAGTTTGGTCAATGGGAAAGCGGAGTAAAGATTTGGTAAGTGAGAAATTCGGGGATTTTATAGCAAATGAACTTATTCCCTGGGCTCGTTCAGAATATAATATTCATTCCGAATCTGATAAAATTATTTTAGCTGGTTCAAGTCGTGGAGGTTTTGCATCGAGTTACATTGCATTTCGTCATTCAGAATCGATTGGAAATGTTCTTTCACAATCAGGTTCATACTGGATCAAAGGAACAAAAAATGAAAATCATTGGATCTACCCTGAGGATAATGGCTTACTAATTGAAGCGTATAAAAAAAGTGAACTTCTTCCCATTAAATTCTATATGGATGTAGGTCTATATGATGCCGGAGCATCTATGCTAGGAATGAATAGACAATTTCGAGATATACTTGAATTAAAAGGATATAAAGTAGATTACAGAGAATTTAAAGGTGGACATAATTATGTGAACTGGAGAGGAACTTTTTCAGATGGATTAATCTCCCTGATCGGAATCCAAAGTGAGTAATGAGATCTTTAACTAAACAGTAATCTCCTATAACTCTACTTTCATTATTAAATGTTCAATATCCGTTATTCTCTGACACTTATCTGGACTGAATAGCAATTCTGATATTGAATCGAATTTCCTGATTGGTTCTTGGAGGAATGGAAGAACCTTTTGGTATCACTCTGTTGTAGGTGTACTCAAAGTTAGAATTAATAGTACTGGATATCCGGTAACCGATCACTAGCGAACCATTATACCGCTTCTGCCCTGTCTCGTTTTGAGGAGTAAAGTCGTAAGCATCTACATCTGTACCATTTTCATTAAAGCTCTGGAATGCCGTGATAAGATCATTTACCAGAATAAAATTCTGATCGGCATCTTCACTGAAGTTTCCGCTTATTGCCAGATCAATATTGTTTTTAATATTCGGGAAGATAGGAATGGATACTTTACGGAAGGTATAATTCAGATTTACTTTAAAGCCTTTTGATCGTCTTTCAGATACAGTTTTACTGGATAAAGCAAAGCTGGTTAGTTTACTTGTCTCATAACCAAAATCAGTTTTTAAAGAATTTTTCCAAGTTACATTTAATTGAATAAGCGGACTGAATCTTTGATCTATAGTTATGGAAGCTGGTTCAAATTTATCTCTGTTATCGTTTATGGTTATACCCCCAATATTCTGAGAAGTCTCATCACCAAATTGATTTATAAACTGCCACCCAAGACGGTAGGTGCCTTTATAGCTATGAGTCAGGGATGCACGATTCATCTTATCGCCAAGAAACGGAATTATTTTCTCAAATCCCTGCCAGGTAACTCTCCAGTTCGGTTTTGGGATTGGTGTAAATTGCTTCTGCCCAACTCCTGATGTATTTCCGGACAAATAAGAATTTCTGAAGTCATCCTGAAGTGTAACCCTGTTCAAAACCGTTCTACCGTCATTATTTCCATTCGAATCATCGATCACTCCCCCATCAAGATCCTCAAATGCAGTACTTAGTTGTGATCGGAAAAAATCTTCATACCCAACACCAAAAGCCCAAACCGAGGAGTTTATATCTCCCGAAGAAATATTAACTGAGTTTATTTCACTTGCTCCTGAAAAGGTCAGTGTTTCTGTATTTCTTTCATCCCACCTTGTAGCCCAATCCAGATCGATGGAAATGTTATTAAATAGTTTGAGCGAAGTTCCCAACGTCAAATTATCCGTGTAAGTCTTATTTATCGCCAGAGGGTTATTCTCGTTTCGTATCAATTGATCTCTGGTAATGTCCTCACTAAATCCTGTTCTGTATCCAAGCGGAGGAGAATAAGAACCGGTTCCCTGATCTCCAAATGCATAAAAAATCTGAGATTGCCCTCCATATCCTTGTTGACTCGAACTTTTCCCTTTTCTATAGCTGAGATCAACATTTTTCATACTAAAAAGTGCCAAAACTACCTTCCTACCTACAAACTGAGCATCTTTAAATATATTTATCTTCCCGGAAGATGTGGTGTCATCGGCTGCAGGTTTACTGTTTTTTCTTCTGGTGGATTCTTCTTTATCAGCATCCCTCATAGAATCCACAAAACCTATTCCATCAATAATTTTTCCAACGTTAAATTTAACTGTGTTAGTAAGATCAAAAGTGTTGGAAATTCTGGCACCTAAATTAGATCCGCGCGGACTGTTATTCCACTGAAATCCACCTGAGTAGGATGCATTATAAGAGATCCAGTTAAGAGCTTTTATATTATTGAGCTTAGGTCTCCAGCTTGCTGTATAAGATTCAGAATAGCTCGACCTTCTGCCTGAAACAGAATCCTGAGTTATAATATCATTGAAGACACTAAAAGTAGGTTTCACATTAAATCTGAGACTATCAACTCCTGTTTGATTTGAGTTTTCAATTCCAATATTTGAGAGGTCAAAGTTGGTATTAGATCTGAAGGAAGTATTTATTGATGGAGTTAAAGGATAGTTAAACCCAAAATTCGATTTTTGTGTGAAAGAATGCGTTTGCTGTATTGGCAGAATGGTTTCATCTCCTAAGATCTTTCTTCTCCTTTCGTCATAGCTACGGGATACACTAGTGGAAGCGCTGATACTTGAAGGCATGTATCCTACTCTTAAGCCTGATAAAACATTTAAACCGGGTAACGACTCCGTAAATTTAAAAGGTCTGAACAGCTTAACTCTGGGAAATGTAAGATTATAGCTAAGTGATGAGGAGTAATTCCAGTTATTCTGTTCATCCAACTGTGGATTTCTGGAGAATCCCTCGTTGTAAACATAGCTTAGTTTCAGCTTGTCGATCGTATACTGGGCTAGCTTGCCTTCAGAATTCGACTTAGAAATATTTGATACGTTCAAAGAATACCCTTCCGAAACTGTTTGAACTTCCCTGATCTTATCATCAATATTTTGTTCTATCTCCGACTGAGGAATATCGGTTTTAGCTCTTTCAGCGCTTATAAAATCATCAAGTCTGATATCCCCCCTGTCCGGTAAAAATTTTGGAGTAGATGAATTCCTTCTGGCAGAAACAGTAACCGGGAATGACCATCCATAACGGTCAGGAATAAGTTTATGCAAATTAACCGTCGAGCTGACTGAATATCCCAAGTTATCGGATACACTTCGCTGCCCTAATCTCGAATCTAATCCACCAAATCCTATAGTTTGTTTAGTTACGTTTGCATTCATTGTTGCAAAATCAGCTAGTTTTAAACTTGCTTTTCCATTTGCTGCCCAACCATTTTCGTTATCAAATCCTGAAATTCTAAGCTCATTTACCCAAAACTCTGCATCCAGAACCGGGATGCCGGGCGAATTCATATCGTTCATGTCGTGCGGGTTTCTGATCCCGATCGCAAGTTCAGATACTCTGTCTAAAGATGGATTTCCTTTTATTGCTATTTTGGCGCCGGGAGTCATACCTGCAGGAAGAGCTGTTCTTCCTTCATAAAGCTGAGTATGATCGCCGTTATTATTAATTCTTTCCTGCTTTAGTACATTAAAAGCTGAGATAATGATATTCATACTATTCTCATCATATTTCCATATCTCTTCAGCTTCAGCGTTTAATCTGCCACCTTCGGCAGGATCATAGCTTCCAAAGTTAAAGTCCGGATCCGTTGGTGTAACAGGCTGTCGATACTCATAAAAATCGTTATCCAGATCTGTTCCCATTCTTATTACAAGTTCGGCATCTTCAGCATTCTCATAGCCTTCACCATGAACAAACATTCTGATGTTAGAATAATTAAGGAAATTCAATCCACCCGGATAAACTCTTTTAACAAAGTTGATCTCCTGAGATCCCAACCCTTCCGTTTGTAATACAAGAGATTGCTCGTTAGCCAGAGTTTGTGACTGAGCTCCTCTGTTCACCGCTCTGATCGCTCCTTCCGGTTGACGATAAGGAATTGGAGATCTGCTTGCATTCTCTTCGATATTTACTGTAGCAACTTTAAAGTCTGATGAAGAACCTCTTGACTCCGTAATATTCTCAGCTTCCCTCCACTGGCTACCAACAAATTCAAAAGTTGCAAAACGCAGCGTGAATGGCTCTTTATATCCTGACATCCAAACACGCATATAAGAAATATTTTGAAAGCCATTGATATTTCCAACCTTTCTGGTGAACTCGCTTAATGGAATTCGAATCAATCTCCATGTCCTGTCCTGTGATCCACCTCCTACTTTATCAACAATAAAAGTACTATCAGAACCGATCTGAAGATTATCAAAATCAGCAGGATTGTAGTTTATCTCATATTGGTAGTAGGTGTTTTGAATTTCAACATTCGACGGAGTGATTAACCCTTCTTTATCAGGTTTGTTAGTTACGGCTCTCTTATCACCACCGGCTATTGGTGTGTTACCATCGTAATAACCCCGAACTCTATGGAAACGCTCGTGCAGTTTAAGTCCATCAACTTTTGATTCTCCGTAATACACATAATCATCATTAGATGGATCAGCCTCAATTTCCTGATACTCAGGACTATTGAGACCATAAGCTGCTTCCATATCAGCTAAAAAACTTGCAAAAAGTACTTTTTCGGTAGCTTCAGGGTTAAATCCGTCTTCATTCGGTACACCATCTAAACCAACGTCTTCAAGATCTCTGTTTTCATTTGAAAATTGCCCTTGTGGAGGTGTTGGAATGGTAGGCACGTATGATCTTCCGGCAGCATCTTTTTCTAAACTTGCAATATTCTGAGCTAAACCATCCTCTGAGTTTGAAACCTCGTTTGGTACTATATCCTCAGAAATAATTCCCAGATCGATATATATCTTCCCTGCATAGTCTTCATTTATATCCTGAGCATCGGGATCCCTGCCCTCCGGCAAAATACTTTGAACCCAAAATTCTAAGAATTCAATGTTGTTCTGAGTGAGATCTTCCTGACCGGTAGGTAGAACTGCTGTCATACCACCCCACATATCTTCCGGTTCGTTCTCGAGTTTATTTTTCAGATCGGGATTATAATTATATGGACCTCTTTTTGTAGGGTTATAATAAACATCTAACGGAGTGATGATCTCTTCTTGTGGATTGGTTGTTTCCCTTCCTTTGAATACATCTCTCACAAAAACAGGGCGAGACTCAGGGGTATACTCTACATTACCGACTATGCTCGATACATTTCGGGGAATTTCGTACCACACAAATTGAGCTCTCAGATCCGACCTTGCTATTTTTGACATTGCATCTGATGCCGGATTAGTATCAGTTTCAAAATTTTCATCGTAACCGGGAACTGCAGCCGGTGCACTTGGCAAATTCCAACGAGATGCGAACTTAAATGGAATGCTAAATTCCGCTCCTTCAAAATCATCTATAAACGAAAGCCCGTTCTCTTCGTCTTCGAACAGTATTCCATTGTCAATAGCATCTCTAACAGCGTTCGTATTTGCAACTCCGGGACGTAATTGAGCAAATTCTCCGCTTACACTAAAATTTGATTCAGCTCTTGTTTGTAATAACGGAATCTTATCGATGAACCGTGTTAGCCATGGAGTGTCAAATTTAGCATTAGCGTCTAAACCAATAACAGTGTTGTTAATCGGTTCGTTACCTATTCTTATCTTTTCTGAAAGAGTTTGTTCGTTTAATCTGAAAAATGTACTTCCAAAACTAATATTGTCAGAGAGTAAATATTCTGCCCTTACACCTGTAAAGTTTTTCTGGCCAATCGAAAAGAACTGATTGTTTTCATACTCAACTCTTAGATTTTGACCGGGAGCTAAAAACCTATCATTTAGTATACTCACGCTTCCGAAAGAATAATCAACCTCGTAATCTACCCCTTCTATTAACTCTGCGCCGTTAGCAAAGATCTTTACTGAACCTTCAACCAAGTCCCCAAGGAAGAAAGAACTGGAAACCCCACCTTTAGAGCTACCACTTATTTCATAAAACCTGTTTTGAGTACTTTCAAAAGCGATATCTTTTTTAGCCGAATACAAAGAATCAAAAACCAATTCAGATTCATCTGTTGCAAGATCTGATATAAGAGTATCGATTCGGGCTCCAAATGGCTCTAGATATGGAAACATAATACGCCCGGTATAAGGATCGAATCTTAGTCCATCAAAATCTATAAGCCCATCTTTCCCTAATGCTTCTTGTGAATCCTGAAGATCTAAACCCAGATCTTCCAAAAGTGTTGGGGTTCGTCCCGGAATCCTGTTTATAGACTGATTGTCTTTGGTAATTTCAAAATCCAGAGTTAAGCCTTCTCTTGTTATATTAGTAACACCCAAAGAATAAATGTTCCTCATGGTTAGATCCCAGGCAAACTTATCGGGAGTTAAATTTCTTGGTCTTAGTAACTTCAGGTATGTAATACCACCATCTCTTGGCTCAAGATCTCCCACCTGAACAACTTCTCCGGAACCATCTAATGAAGTATAAGAAAATGAAACAGCGAGGGTTGAATTACTACCTACTCTTCTCTTCAGGCTTATGATCCCCAAAGCCCTGTTAAATTCATAATCTTCCCCTTCAGTTAACTTAACATAGTAACTACCCGGTTGAACACTTCCCTTTAAATTAAGGTCATCAGTTTGAACAGAAGTATTATTTCTTCTGTCCTCCAGTTTCTGATCATCAATTCTGTCATTTTCAGGATTGGGCGGGTCAAAAGTTCCATCGGGGTTTTCAATAACTCCAAGATCAACAAAAGCATAAGCTCTGAACGATTCGCTAGCCGCTGCTCCGGTTGCATCTTCGATCCATACATTCATTTGTGGGTACTGAAAATCCTGACCTGTTATTGGAAGATTGTCAAGCATATTGCTTTCAAACCGTTGCCGATTATAGAAATCAATAAAGAAATGCTGGTCATCATCATAATCCGTAGGTCTCAATTCAAACTGAACTTCCTGTGAACCTCCCGTTATGGATTGAGTTTTGCTTTCACCTTTTTGTTGAGAAACCACAGAAGTAACTCTCAAAGGCCCTAGCTCAGCCACAGATTTTATTCCGAAAAGAGACCCTCCACCTTTTACTAACGAGTTTCCCGTTTCCATAGAAACGTTTCCTAATTGAACACTTTTGATGATCTCATCTTCATAACCGGTATAAGCGATCTTAAGCCTGTTTTGAAAGTCGAAGGCTCGTTCTGTATCCCAATCAGTAGCAATGGTAAGTTTATCACCAATGGTACCCTGAATATTTAATTGCAGGTTCTGATTAAAAGTAGGGTCCACTCTCTTTTGCTGATCCTCAGGAATGTTCGGGTCTTCCACTTTTTGGATCGATGCTCCTATATTCATATTGGCAGAACCATTGACTCGAAGATTTACTTCAGGTTTCCCAAATATCGTTGTAAAAGCAGAATTCTCACCTCCGGGTATTCTAAGACTGAAATCTAATAATCCTCTACCCTGTTGTTCTTCTTTTTTCCCTTCTTGTATTAATAGTAAGGAAAGTTCTTTTTTCTGAATTTCCTTTTTCTGTTCTACAAAACTGTCAAAACTATAGTAGCCCGGAATTAATACTGAAGTCCCGCTTATCTTTTGCTGAACTTTGTAAGTGGAAACAGAATCCCATGTGACTTCCTGTGTAAAATCATTTTCTGATAATCGGTATATCTTAGGGATCTTTCTGGTAGTAAAATTACTAAAAGGTTGTCTTTTAAAAGGATAGTAGAATTTTATCCCGGTCAGAGAAGTATCCGCAACTACTTTCGAGGTGTCAATAACAGCTCTTTGCTGAGCATAGCCTGCGGGTATATTTAAAAGCACCCCGGCAAAAAGCAAGAACGTTGAAGTAAGTAAAAGCCTGGTAGATAGATTCAAAAGACAGCTAAAACTGTGGATTTAAAACTTAGTTTTGTAGCAATTTATTTATAGGCCGTTCAACTTCTTTTAGTATTCGAATTGGCAACGATAATAACATATATTCACTTATCTTAAAAGTATAAATCTACAAACCTTTATATATTTTCGTCCAATAATTTCCTTTTCTTTACGTGTAGGATTACAGAATAGTACTTCAAAAATTTTCAATGCTTAAAAAATTTGTCAACTCTCTACAAATAGACCTCCTTAAAAAGCATGTAGGGCCATTTCTATTTTGCTTTCTTACTTTGATGTTTTTGTTGTTGATGCAATTTCTGATCCTGCATATTGATCAGTTAATAGGGAAAGATATTCCACTGCGGGTTATTTTTGAGCTTATTATAACAAACCTGGCATACATGGTTGTTCTTGCTGCCCCCATGGCTGTACTGGTGTCTACTTTGATGGCCTTCGGTAAATTTTCAGAGCTTCAGGAACTCACCGCAATCAGGGCATCCGGTATACATCCAATGAAAGTTATACTTCCTGTTCTGATAACAAGTATTACACTTTGTATCGGGCTTGCCTGGTTTTCAAATGATCTGCTCCCGGAAGCAAATCATAAATCAAGATCCCTGTTTATTGATATAAGGCTTAAAAAACCGGGCTTCGATCTAAAACCAAACGAGTTTTACGATGGTATAGAAGGATATATCTTCCTTGTCGATAACATTGATAGTGAAACAGATAGCCTGTATGGAATTACTTTATTTCAGGAACCAACAAGAAGCGCTGATGAAGCATTTATTAAAGCTGAGAAAGGTTTTTTACTTTCAGAAAACAGTGAAATGCTTTCATTATATCTGTTTAATGGAAATATGCAGAAGTTTCCGGCTACCCGTAGCCGAAGTAAAACCACCGTTGAAATATCTACATTCAAGGAACACAGGATCACCTTTGATCTTGCTGATCTAGCCTTTGAAAAATCAGATCCTAATAGACGGAATAGAAGCGATCGCACAATGAACATACAGTCTATGAAGGTAATAGTAGACTCATTGAGCAGAGATATTAACAATCACTTTAAAGATCTGCTTGAACTCAGAAATACTCTTCCCAATTTAGATGTTTCAGAGTTGGGTTCAGAACGCAAAGCAATTCAAAATAATGATGTACCGGATACAGTTCTTATCACAAATTCAATAGTAGCCAACAATCTGAAAAATATTGATGATCAAAAATCACTCTTTAAAGCCACTGTTACTGATCTTAATAACTACAAAGCATCGCTTCAAAATGTACAGGCAAGTATCAATTTCAGAAAAAAAGCCAGAAACCGTTACCTTGTAGAGATTCATAAAAAATTCTCGATTCCTTTTGCGTGCATTGTTTTTATCCTCCTTGGAGCACCAATTGGTATTATGACAAAAAGAGGAAACTTTGGAGTAGCAGCAATTATCAGCACCGTTATTTTAACTTTCTATTGGATATCACTAATTCAGGGAGAGAAACTAGCTGACCGCCTTTTTGTAACTCCTTTCATTGGAATGTGGACCTTTAATGTTGTTTTCTCTTTCATTGGAATTCTGCTTTTGATTCGACTAACTACTGAGTTCCGCTTAAAGGATTTATTCACTAAAAATGATTAATAAGCTAGACAGATATATTATACTAAGATTGTTATCAATCACATTATTTGTGATCGTAATACTAGTGTTCATTTTCATTATGATCCATTTCTCGGAAAATAGTGATGATTATTCGGATAAAGGCGCAACGATGGCTGAGATCTGGGGAGACTATTATTTAAATTACACTCCTGAAATGATCCGGCTTATACTACCCGTAGCAGTATTTACAGCCTGTCTGTTTATAACAGGACAATTATCCGAACGATTAGAGATAACCGCTTTGAAAGCAGCTGGTGTTAGTCTTTACAGATTAATTGTGCCTTATTTGTTATTCGCTTTCCTGTGTGCGGCTACCATCAGTTATCTGGATTCAAGTGTAATTCCAAACTCAAATAAGAAGAAAACTGCTTTTGAATCTAAATACCTCAGAAAAAGCAGCGACTCTATCGACAGCAATAATATTTTCAGGCAAGTTTCTAAGAATTCTATTCTGAGTGTAAATTATTACGACGACAATCAGAATATTGCTTATAGAATCAATATTACAAACAGTGATAGTTCAGGGGTAAAAGAAACAATTACTGCTAATCAAATGGTATGGAATGATGAAGAGCAATTCTGGAAATTGAAAGTTGTTACAATTCGGGATTTCTCAAAAGCCGGATATACCGAAACTTCAGTCACTGAAATAGATACCACCTTAAATATCTATCCACGTGATCTTTCAAGATCAACATCAGATATCTATCAACTCACTTATAAAGAAGCTGTGGAATATATTGATTCGATAGAACGGAGTGGCGCAGGTAACATCAACCTGCCTAAAGTACAGTTTTACGGCAGATTGGTTTATCCGCTTTCAATTATCATTGTAATCATTGTGGGCTTTGCTGTTGCTTCCGTTAAACGACGTGGCGGAAAAGGGATCTATCTTGCCTCAGGTCTGGCAATCAGCTTTCTTTATCTTGCATTCATGAAAATTGCAGAACCTTTTGGGTATTATGGAACCATCAGCCCTCTGTTAGCCGCTTCGATAGCTCACATATGCTTTTTTGTAGTAGGAGTATTTCTGCTGATTTCAGCTAAGAAATGATCAGGCTTCCGGAACAGGGCCTCGATACATTGGAATATCTACCTTCTCTTTGCTCGAAGAAATAGTACCGTGTTCCTCTTCAAACTTCTTTACATTATCATTTAAAGCACCGGCTAATCTCTTAGCGTGATCTGGAGTTAAGATCATTCTCTTCACTACTTTTGCTTTTGGAACACCCGGCATTACTGCGATAAAGTCTAAAATAAACTCAGAAGGAGAATGAGTGATCATTACGAGGTTCGAATACGTTCCGGTAGCCTCTTCTTCTTTGAGTTCGATCTCCATTTGTCCCGGGTTCATCGTTTGGTTTTGTTTAGCCATAATATTTTAATCTAAAAATCCTTGTTTTTTCATCCATTCATCGTTGTAGATCTTGCCAATGTAACGGGTCCCACTATCAGGAAGTATTATTACCATTACATCGTTCGATCCTAACGGATATTCTTTTGCATAATCCAGAGCTCCTTTTACAGCGGAACCACAAGACCAACCTACAAATAAGCCCTCTTCTTTAGACAAGCGTCTGGTCATCAATGCAGAATCTTTGTCATTCACCTGAATTACTTCATCCACATAATCAAAATTAATGGCTTCTGGGATAATATCCTCACCAATCCCTTCCGTCATGTAAGGTTTGATCTCATTTTCATCAAACTCGCCTGTTTCAAAATACTTTTTATAGACAGACCCTACACTGTCAATACCAATGATCTTTATATCCGGGTTCTTCTCTTTCAAAAATTTAGCAGTTCCTGAAATGGTTCCTCCTGTTCCCATTCCGGCAACAAAATGAGTGATCTTTCCTTCAGTTTGCTCCCAAATTTCCGGTCCGGTACTCTCGTAATGCGCTTGAGTATTACTCAGATTATCATATTGGTTAGGGTAATATGAATTAGGTGTTTCTTCACTTAAACGCTTAGAAGTTGAGTAATAACTATCCGGATGATCTGCTTCCACATTGGTCGGACAAACGATCACTTCCGCACCCAACGCTTTTAAAATATCCACCTTCGACTGGCTTTGCTTATCTGTAGTAGTGAAAATACATTTATACCCTCTTTGAATGGCAACCAGAGCCAACCCCATTCCTGTATTTCCTGAAGTTCCTTCAATAATAGTTCCGCCGGGTTTTATCAATCCTTTTGCTTCGGCATCATCGATCATTTTTATTGCAATTCGATCTTTAATACTCTGTCCGGGATTGAAATACTCTACTTTAGCTAATACCGTTCCGGGAACATCTTTAGCTATTTTTTGAAGTTTCACCAGAGGAGTATTCCCCACCGCTTCAATTACTGAGTTGTAATACATTCGTTTCTTCCAGATTATTTATTTCCTTAAAACTAAGGAATATTAGGGAGTGAAATGAACAGATGATCAGATTTTATTACAATCCCTTTCCGAAAGACAAACCACCGGTAATGAAAAACTCATTATGTCTTATTGAGTAACCCGGAGAAAAGAAAAATCTGACCATCCCATCTCCTCTTTGAATGTTTTGCTCACGAAAACCAAAAGTTGGGCCAACCAATACATCAAATTTTTGGTCCATTGTACTTAATGTCATAAAAGCACCAAGTTCTGCAAATGAATCTTTATCGATAGCAAGTAGATCTGTAACTGACATCGGAAAAGTAAAGCCCTTGATAGCCAAATATCCATCGGTATTCAGGTATGAGATTCCCATTCTTAAAACAGCCGGCCTGGTAGTTATTCGTTCAAAATTCAATGAATAAATTCCGCCATGGCCTAAAATCTCAAACTGAAGTACATGCAGAGGCTTTCCGAAGTCATCTGAATTATCCTGTGAATAGACAGGCTTCCAAATCAATACAGTCAACAATATAAATACCGAACAGATCTTCATTTGATATGGTAGCTTCAGATAATTCATAGTTAAAGTAGTTAAGTTCTGCATTAGTTATCTGTATATAGAAACTCTTTCAGCGCGATAAGATATATCTACATTCCCAAAACCTGCTCCATTTCCTAGCTGGTTTTTAAAGATCATAGTAGATTCAAAAACTACATCTTTACTTGGATAGGTAACTTCAACAATTTTTGACTTCCCGTTACCTTCGGTAATATTTCCTGGTGCAAAAAGTACATTCCCTGTTTCTGACAAATAATCTACATCACTAATGATCAATGAATAAGTAGATTCTCCTCGTTCTTTACCGTAAGACCATACTTCTTTAATGGTCTTGTTATCTTCATTTATTTCATACTCAGTAGCCGCAGAAAAAATTGAAGTATAATTCCCGAAATTTCTATTGAACCCACCATTATCAAAGACCAAAACATTTCCATTCGGTAAAATTAATGGCGCATGCTGTCCCCACGTCCAATCAAAATCATTGCTTGCCAGTGTACCATCTTGTATATCTTGATTAAATGGTGTTCCGCTATCATCTACAGCTGTCAAAAGAAATGGAGTAGTTTCAGGTCCTTCACCTTTTCTGCCTGCTTTCCCCCATCCTTTATGAGGAGCTAAGATCCATTCTAATTCATTATCCCAGCTCACTTTTACAACGCCCTGATTTCTACCCGAGATAATTAATGATGAATCAGCTTCATGATACCAAACCGCATTCATATGAAACCAATCTCCATTTCCCGGATCGTTAAAATCTCTTCGGTCAATATCGAGTAACTCTGCCATGTCCCATTCTCTTAATATTTCTCCGCTGTTTTTATCCACTTCTATGACAAAATCTTCAACACTTCGAAATTCCACACTGTCACTATCAGTTATGTATTCGTCCTCTTTTGAAACTGCTGCCAGATAATTTCCATTAGGCAACTTTATGATTTCATGATGCATATTATTAAAGTCAACAATGATGTTATTAGTCGCTTCTCCGAACATATTGAATTCATGAATTGTAACTCCCGAGGCTGAATAAAAAGACATATCATCATTAAATTGAATAGGCCAAACAATTACATTCCTGTCACTGAGATCTACAAACCATCTGATTTCTCCGTTATTATCAAATATCATCGGGTAAGAATTAAAAGTACCTTGATTACCAATATGTACTTCACTGAAATGCATTCCCGGTTCCATTCTTGTTTCATCCAAAACATCTATTTCTATTTCAGGGAAAAAATCAGGAAGCGGATCTGTCTGAATTTCTAAAGTATCTGTAGCTGTCAGTCCGTTTCCATCATCATAAGTGATCTCAACTTTATTATTTGTATCAGCATATAAACCGTGTAAACCTATCAAATGTATTGAGAAACTACCCAGTTCTTTTTCGATCGGAATATCTCCTAATACTTTAAATCTTACAGAAGTTGGAACTCTTGTAACAACACCTAATGCTGCTGATAATGGTGCAAATCCTGATGGGTTATAGATAAGATCAAAATCATCTTCATGAAAGTATTTTGCCGGCAAGTCTTTGTCCAGATATATAAAATATTCTTTACTTGTTTGCTCATCCTCTGATACAACTTTATAAAACAACCCTCTTTCAAAAGAATTAGAATCATCCCCTGAAATTTGAATCTGATCACCAACGAATAATTCCGCTCCATCCGAGATTGTAAAAACCGCGGTAAGAGAAGAGATATCAGAAGGAATCTGAACTGAATTCCTGTTTGATAGTTTTACGATTCCGGTCTCATTATCTATATCAAACATGCCATTCGGTATTTCTTTTATACTAAACTCGGTAAGTAAAGCATCTGTATTTTGATCGTTAACAACGTTGTTCTTACAACTGATAAAAAGTATGAGCGATAAACCTATTAAGAGTCTGCTAAAATTCATTTTTTGATATAGAATTGACTGTAAATGATTGTTTAAAATGTATAAAATTATATCTGAAGATGCTTAATGCTCATTAATATTATTGATTTACAGTATGATTATTTATCCATATCATTGGTACAACAAAATCCAATCTATTTTACTTTATGTTCATCGACCAGAAAAAACCAAAAGACTTTGACTGCGGCTACAACTTAGACCTGATGATTGCTGCACTTCCCCGTATCAAAGATGATCAGGAGCGAATTAAATATGCTAAAAGAGCAGTTGGATTAATTAAACAAAGCCACCCTACCTGGGTTGACGAAAACGGCAAAAGCGAGGCTGCCTGGGAATATTTCTTTGAGCTGGCTGAATATGATATGAACGAAATAGGTATTAAAAGTCCTTTCGCATCCGGCGAGGATGACGACGCGCAATAGCCTGCTTTAGTTAATTAGTTTTGTTCTAAATTCTATTGTTTGCTTTGTATTTCGTCAATCAATTCTTATTTTCAATTTAAATTGAAAGTTAATTGTTGATAAGGCTTTTATGCCTCAAAACCGACTCCAGAATCATTCTTTAGCATCTTTATTTGAATATCAAATAAGCAGGAAAGAACTTTCAATACAGTTAAGGAAAGCCATAGAGCTTCAAGAAAAAGGAATTAAAAAATATTTTTCTGTTTCCTTCCCTATTCAAAAAGTAGATGTATTAGCAGTTCTTGAACAAAACCCCGATAAATCGAACTTTGAATATTATTGGGAAAAACCTTCTGAGGATTTCTCCATCTCTGCTGCAGGTGAAGTTTCGCGTGTAAAAACTACCGGAAAATCCAGATTCAGAGAAGCATCTCAGAATGGAAAAAAATTAATTAATGAGATCTTCCACTACTCGAAGTTATCTCATTCTAAAACAGTTCCACATTTATTCGGAGGGTTTTCTTTCCACGACCATAACATCAGTAAGGACTGGGCAGAGTTTGGAGCATCTTCTTTTACACTTCCTGAATGGTCGATAATCGTAGACGGATCTCTTTGCTTACTAACTACAACCTTTCATATTCACTCTTCGGATACCGAAAAAAGTTTAACCGACTCGATCTATCAAAGACTAGAATATCTGAATAAGCTATGTTCTTCTGAGGCGTATGAAGTCGGACCTGATTTCGACGGCAAACATTCTGTTATGCTTCCGAATACAGATTCAGCGGATTTTCAAAATTGGAAATACTCAATTACAAAAGCTACCGACCAGATCGATGAAAATCGTTACAGTAAAATTGTCCTTGCACGGAAATTAAAAATAGATACTCCGGATCAGGTTTGTGATACTCATATTTTAAATCGATTAAGACACCAATATCCGGACTGTTATTCCTTTTTGATCAGACAAAGTGAAGATTCAAGCTTTATTGGCTGTACTCCGGAAAGACTCGCTTCTTTCAACAAAGATTTTATTCTCACAGAAGGTTTGGCAGGTAGTACACCAAGAGGGAAAACAGCTTCGGAAGATGTAAAACTTGAAAATGAGTTGCTTAAAAGCAGGAAGGATAGAAATGAGCATGAATTTGTGATCAATGCTATTTACCAGAGCTTGAAAACCTATTCTGATTCACTACACATTCCTGAGTTACCATCCATAAAAAAGCTAACTAACGTTCAACATTTATATACCCCGATACGCGCCCACATTAAGGATGGAGTTTCCAAAACCGAGGTACTAAAGAATTTACATCCAACTCCCGCTGTAGGGGGATATCCAAGGGAACAAGCTATTCCATATATATCTCAATTTGAAGATTTTGATCGTGGATGGTACGCTGCACCGATTGGCTGGATTAACGCTAACGGAGATGGTGAATTTGTGGTGGCAATAAGAAGTGGACTTATTAAAAAAGAAGAAGTGAATTTCTATGCAGGATGTGGTATTGTGAAGGATTCTGACCCATTAAAGGAATGGGAAGAAACGAATCTTAAATTTATCCCAATGCTTTCAGCACTTGAATATGCAAGAAAATGAGCCTCAAAATTTAGCTTTTTATTGGAGCACTCTTTTTGTCCGATCCCTGTTTGTGGAAGGTGTAAGAGATGTTGTTATCTCACCCGGATCAAGATCTACTCCCCTTACTTTAGCGTTTTCTGCACATCCCGGAATTAACAAGACAATAGCTGTAGATGAAAGATCAGCTTCGTTTTTAGCATTAGGACAAGCTAAAGCTTCGGGTATTCCCAGCGTTTTGGTTTGTACATCAGGAACAGCATTGGCCAACTACAGTCCCGCAGTTCATGAAGCTACCAACTCCGGTACACCCATGATCATAGCCAGCGCTGACCGACCTCCTCACTTAAGAGGCTTGGGGGCTTCACAAACAATTGATCAAATTAAGATCTTTGGTACTCAACCGGTTTTCTTTCATGAGATCGGTGAACCAAGACCTGCATCAAGTAATCAAAAAAGAGTTGAAGTTGCAGCAAGACAAGCCGTTCAGTCTGCAATTGAATTTACCGGTGTCTCACATATCAATTTCTCTTTTGATAAGCCCTTTGAGCCTGAAGATGATTTTTTAAAACTTATTGAAAAAGAAAATCTCAATCATTCCAAGCGAGCTCAAACAGATTACTCTCAAGATTTAGACGAAACAACTTTAGGAGAAAAGTTCTGGTCTCAATTAATTTCTGCTGAAAAACCTTTAATAATTGTCGGTCCCAAAACCTGCAGAACAGAACTTAGATTTATCACCCCTCTTGCTCGTGCTTTATCCGCTCCTGTAATTGCTGAACCGGGTTCTAACATTCCTAACTCAAAACATATTATTTCAGGATACTCCGGTTTTCTTAAAGATCCGGATTTCAGAGATCAACTCAAGCCTGATCTTATAATTCGGGCAGGGTCATTTCCAATTTCAAAAGGAGTGCAGGAATTACTTTCAGAATGTAATGATATTCATCAGATCAGCTTTGCAAGCATTAAAGTACCCAACGATGGAGATACCCCACCTGACCGAACCATCCATTTAAAAAGTCCTCTTTCCATTCCTGATATTAATGGAAATGCGTCTCCTAAGTGGCTTAAAGAATGGAAAAAAGTCTCAAAGAAATATTCTTCTTTTTTGGTAGACAACATACTTCCATCAACTCCGCTCACAGATGGATTCATTTTTAAGGAAGCAGGTGATCTGATACCCAAAAAGAGTTTTGTTATGCTTTCAAACTCATTTCCTGTTCGTGATCTGGCTCTGTTTACTGACTTTTCAGGACAAGAGATTTATGTAAACCGTGGAGCTGCAGGAATTGACGGAATTATTTCTACAACAGCAGGATTAAGCAGCGTTTTGAAAAAAACAGGTGTTTTATTTATCGGCGATATCGCTTTCCTACACGATATTAACGCTCTGTTACTTGCAAAAAACATTGAGGATCCACTGATCATTGTTGTGCTGAATAACGGAGGAGGTACTATTTTTCGAATGTTGCCCGTGTATAAATTCAAAAAGAAACATAATCAGCTTTTTGAGACTCCTCAGGATGTTCGGATCGTTTCTTTGTGCAGGGGATTTAATGTGGATCATACTCTTGTATCAAAACCCGAACAGTTTGCCAACGCTTTTGAAAGCTATGTTGATAAACCCGGAGTTCATGTAATTGAATGTATAACTGATGCTGATGATTCCATGATCGAACGCCACAAGCTTTGGAATTTCTCTTTATCTTCTCAGAATGAAGATTAAGATCAGAGGAATTCAATATCACTACGAAATTCATCAAAACAAAGAACAGCTACCTTATTTAGTTCTTTTGCATGGCTTTATGGGTAGCCACACATCATTTCGGGAATTGATTCCTTCTCTTTCTGAATTTTGCAATCCAATTACTATTGATCTGTTAGGACATGGAGAAACAGAAGGCTCTGAAATGCACTACCGGTTTGCATCAAAAGAACAATCAGCCGATCTGATCAAACTAATTTCCGAACAATTTCAATATCCTCTCTTCCTATACGGATACAGCATGGGCGGAAGACTGGCATTACAAGTAGCTTTACAGCGCACTGACCTGATACAAGGTTTAATACTTGAAAGCACTACTTTTGGAATCGAGAATGAACAAGAGCGCCAGGCCAGACAAGCTTTAGATGGACAACGTGCTGATTCAATAATTGGAAATTTCAATCAATTCCTGAAAGAATGGAAAAAGCTCCCGATTTTTGAATCGGAGTTTTTAACTGAGCAAATGAGAAACGATATAAATGAGATCCAAAAAAGACAAGATCCTGTATCAATGAGCAATTCCTTGCTGGGTTTCGGTACAGGGATTATGCCATGCGTTAAAGAGCATCTCAATATCTTATCAATGCCTGTAAAACTGCTTGCCGGAGCAAAGGATCAAAAATTTGTTAACGTTATGAGTACAATGCAAACTCGGATCAAACCGGCTTCTTTAGAGATTTTTGAAAAAGCGAATCATAGAGTACATTTAGAACAACCGGAAGCTTTTGTTCAGACAATTAAGAAATTTATACAAACCAATACACTCAAATGAACTGGAACACAGTAAAAGAATACGAAGATATTACTTATAGAAAGCTTAATGGAGTTGCCAGAATTGCTTTCATCAGACCTGATGTTAGAAATGCTTTTCGTCCTAAAACTCTTTTTGAGATGTATGAAGCGTTTTCTGATGCAAAAGAGGACAATGATATTGGTGTGGTTTTATTAAGTGCTGAAGGCCCCTCTTCCAAGGATGGAAAGTATTCATTTTGTTCCGGTGGAGATCAAAGAGTGCGTTCAAAAACCGGATATCAGGCCGGTGATGGAATAAATCGTTTAAACGTTCTGGAGCTACAAAGATTAATTCGGTTTATGCCAAAAGTTGTGATCGCTGTTGTTCCGGGTTGGGCAGTTGGTGGCGGACATAGTTTACACGTTACCTGCGATATGACCTTAGCAAGTAAGGAACACGCTATTTTCAAACAAACAGATGCAGATGTAGCCAGCTTTGATGGTGGATTCGGCTCTGCCCTTCTAGCCAGACAGGTTGGACAAAAACGAGGTCGGGAGATCTTCTTTCTGGGTAGAAATTACAATGCTCAGGAAGCTTTTGAAATGGGAATGGTAAACGCCGTAGTTCCCCATGATGAACTGGAAGCCACAGCATATGAATGGGCACAGGAGATTTTAGGTAAAAGTCCTACTGCTATTAAAATGATCAAATACGCTTTCAATCTTATTGATGACGGCTTAGTAGGGCAACAGATCTTTGCAGGAGAAGCTACCAGACTGGCTTATATGACCGACGAAGCTGAAGAAGGAAAGAATGCCTTCCTTGAAAAACGTAAGCCGAACTGGGATAAATTTGACAGGAATCCATCATGAACCAGACTAAGCAAGACACAACTATAGATAGTTACTTTAAATCCGGAAAGATTCTGTTTGGAGCTTTTATCCTTGGTGTCATCAATTTCGGCATTGTTATCACTGTACTCTTTTTTATGGATGTTCTTCCACTCGTTGAGTTCGCCCCGGAACTTATGATTTACTTTATTGCCGGGAGTATCATTTTCTTCCTTCTTATGACTTATCTGGGTTCATTGATTTTCAATAAGAAAATCGCCAAAGTTAAAAGCAGTCACGATTTTGCTAGAAAACTTGCTGTTTACAGAGAAGGTAAATTAATACAGGCGGTCACTTTAGAAGCTGCCGCATTACTAGCTATGGTTTTCGTAATGCTAAATACTCATATTATTTTTGTGGTGATAGCAGCACTTAGTCTTTTACAAATGATCAGGGTTTTTCCTAAAAAAGCAGAAATAATTGAGGTTTTAGACCTCTCCTATTCTGAACAACAAAATTTGAACAATCCGGAATACGATCTGAGATAGTTTATAGCTTTAACCTGTAAATTTCTCCACTCTCTTCTACGATCATTACCGTTTCAGAATCTATAAAAGTAACACTCTCTACCTGATCAGCTTCAAATTCATAATGTGAAATTTCTCCATCAAACATATCATCAGTTTCATCATCATTGAAGATCCATAAAGACTTATAAGTGAGTACTGCAAGTTTACCAAAAGCATACTCAGCCGCTGTGACCTCATCGTCAAAGTCTATTTTTTGTACCAACTGAAATTCATTATTAGCCTCAGAATCCAGCTTTGAAAGCTTAAATAAATTTGTCTCACGTCCTCTGAACCTTTTTGTAAGCGCAAATAATTCTCCTTTTTTCCAGAAAACGGCTTCCACATCCATAGAGTAGTTCATAAACTTATACAAGAATCCTTTCGGTTTTTGATAAGAAATTTCGAACACTTCGTAATCCTCAGTTGATTGATCGGTTGTTGATGGTGCTTTTACCTTGATAATGGATTGATCAGATCTGCAACTACAGTTGTTACCTACATCTGCAATTAAAATATCTCCGTTTTCATCAATTGTGATATCTTCCCAATCTCTGTTCTTGATGCCTTTGATTTCCAGCCCTTTTGAATCCTTATCCGGAAGTACTTCCCCTTCATTGTTTATGGCATAAATTCGGTTTTTGGTTCCGGAATCTCCGTGAACCCAGTAAACATCCTTAAATCTTGAATCTTTTACTATTCCTGATACTTCATCTCGCGCCGGTTCATCAATACGTTTAAACTTTTCGAGATCTACTTTTTTCGTTGATTGGGAATAAGAATCTGAACTTAGACCAAAACTCAGCATTAAAAATAAAAATAGGACAGTTCTGAAATTCATTTAGTAGATTCGTTTACCCGTTAATATGATTTTTTTAGGATTGAAGATGAAAATACAACACGAAGAAACTGAAACAAAAGGCTCATTTTATATTTTAGCAGAGGATGAAAAAATTGCAGAACTAACCTATTCTAAAGCAGGTAACGATAAAATTATACTGGACCATACTGAAGTTTCTGATAAGCACCGTGGTGAAAGTCTGGGGAAAAAGCTTGTCTATCATTCTGTAGATTTTGCACGAAAACATAATCTTAAAATTCTTCCTCTCTGCCCTTATGCAAGAGCTGTATTTTCAAAAAATAAAGACATTCGGGATGTAACATAAAAAAAGGAGCTGTTGTTTATAACAGCTCCTTTCAAGCTACTTATCTACCTCTTCTGTTACGATCTCGATATTCCTTAAAAGAATAATTTATATCGTCTTTTAATATATCTGCGAAATCTTCCATTAGTTTTTGATGTCTTCTTGCTTGCGCGAAGAAGTTTCTTCCATCATTCAAATACATATTTTCCAGTTTCACAACAATTCTCCTTTGTTTATTCAATTGTCTTTGCAGAGCCGCTAGTGTTTTATAACTAACATGAACTGTATTTCCATTTCTCTTACTGTACTCATTACTACGAGTTCCTTTTTTTCTTAATCCTTGGTTGTTAGAATAATCCAGTTCGTACTTTACATACCTTATTTTATTTTTGGTATCATTAACTTCATTCCTCATCCTGCGAAGGATGTCTTTTTTAATTCTTTTTGATTTTCGAACTCTATCCCGAAGAGCCGCCTCATAAAAATCATCAAGATCTTTCCGGAATGCATGAAACTCTCTGATATCCTTATTTGCATATCTTCCCGCGTTTGTATCAGAATAATAGGATACATGGAAAGAAATACCTTTTTGTGCTGTTACATTTTCTAATCCAAAAACAAATACTATAAGTGCGATGATTGATATTAACCGTTTCATGATTACTCCCTTTTTAGTGAAAGCTTTATTGCCTGAATCAATTAACGGTGAAATAACAACTTCAGTAACCACATATTCGTGTTAGCATACTTATGCTATGCCGGAGCTCTGAACTGAAAGCAAGCTTTCCCTGACAAACTCGCCTAACAGTTTGAAACCCAAAACAAATCGAATTTTAAATGAACATGAAAACTTTATCCATCACTCTTTTAATGGTACTTATATCCGGTACCGTTTTTTCTCAAAACAGACAAGGACAAAACAGAGCAACTCCGCCACCTATTGAAGAACGTGTAGAAACTATTTTAGAAAAAGTAAATACAGAGCTTTCTTTAACCAAGGAACAGTTGGAATCATCTAAAAAAATATTTACTGATTTCTATACATCCATGGACAAACTCAGAACATCGGGAAACAGACCTGACAGAAGTAAAATGGATTCAATCTCAAAACAAAGAGATGAAGCATTTTCAGAATTACTTACTGAAGATCAGAAAAAGAAATACGACAAATTAAAAGATGAACTCTTCTCCAGAAGAAGACGACCAAATCATTAAATTTTCAAAGGGGCAAGCGCCCCTTTTTTTATGGAATAACTTTATTTCAGTTTTTTGTAACATTTTAGAGTATCTCTGCATCTAAGCAAAAAACACTTGTATTGATCAATTCAGAAAACGAAACAAAACTTATTGAAAATGCCCTGATTGGACAACAATCAGCATTTAAAGCTTTGTATGAACGACACGTAGACGAGTTATACTGTTTTCTATCCCAATTTGCAGAGAATACCTCCCAAAAGGAAGAATGGACACAACGAGCGTTTATCAAGGCCTTTAATAAACTAGATCAATTCAATCAAAGATCCAGCTTTAAAACCTGGCTGTTTACAATTGGGTTAAATGAAATGAGGACAGATATGAGGAAGAAAATTCATTTTGAAAATATCGATGATAAACAGATTGATCTCGTAGACTCCGAGCCCGTTGAAGAAACCAGCATTTGGTACAAAGCGAAAGCTGCAATCAGACAGCTGGCTCCTGATAAAAGAGTTATTTGCCTTCTTCATATCGCTGAGGATTACAGTCATGCTGAAATTGCAGAGATGATCGGCATTTCTGAAGGAACATCAAGGGTTATTTTACACAGAGCAAAACAGGAACTCAGAACATTGGTTTCATCATGAAAAAAGAAAATTTCTACTCAGAAGATGACATGCCTTCCAGCAATCAAAAAGAATTGATCTGGAATAAAGTAAAAGCAAGTATTCCCATAAAAAACAAACCCAATATCCTGTTTCATTGGAAGAGTTTTGCATTAGGAAACGTAGCTGCTGTTCTTTTGATCTTTTCCTCAATCGGGATTATCTCTACCTACAATAATTTATTTGACCGGTCTTCGACCGAAGAACAGGTTTATGAGACTTTAAATACCGCTACCAAACAATTACAGGATCTTACTCCTTTACTGATTCAACAAGCCAGTGAACAGAATAAAAACTCCATTCAATCAACTGCTGAAGCTATTGATGAGATCGATAAACTCATCAACGAGATTAAATCAGATATGCTGATAAATGGCTCATCCCCCGCAAAAGAAACCAGCTTAAAAAGGCTTTATGCTACAAAACTGGATTTCTACAAAGAAATTTTATTAAACCAAGAGGAACAATCATGAAATACCTGTCTTTACTACTATTCATTCTACTCCCTACATCACTTTTAGCTCAAAGCGGCGATAAAGAAGGAACCTTTAATGCCCCAAATATTGATCAATTGATGATTAGGGTCGATGCAGGAATGACCATAAATATAACCGGTTCGGATACTGAACAAATCACATATACCTATGAGTTTGACGGAAATGATCAGGCTTACAACCATCTTTTTGAAAATTTTGATCCGAAGTTCAGCAATAACGGAGGCAGTGGATATTTGAATATTGAGTTTCCTGCTCACAAAAAAAAGAATGTCAATTACCGGATTAAAAAGAATATTCTAACGCTTAATATTCCTTCTCAAATCGAGCTTGAACTGGTTAGCAGGTACTCTAAAATTGATGTATCAAATATTGCACGAACCACTAGAATTGAAAACAGAAGTGGCTCTGTAAAACTAAATAATATAGGCCAATCAGTTACTGTATCTAACGAGTACGGAAATATTGACGTGAATTCGATCAACGGTGATGTGGATATCGCAAGCAGATCATCAAGAGTAGATGCTAAAAATATAACCGGAAATCTGAAAGTGAGAAGTAATTACTCAAAAATGAATCTCTCGAAGATCACAGGTATTTTGAATATTGAAAATAAAAGTGGCACCGTAAATGCATTTGACCTGGATTCAGATTTCATAGCGAATGGTGATTATACAAATTATGAGCTCACTAATGTACGTGGTGATATTCAAATTAGTAATAAGAACGGAACCATTAGTATCGACGATGCAGAAAGCGTATTGATCTCAGGAGACTACTCTAATGTAAAAGCTTCAAATCTAAAGGGCGATAAAATAATGATTGAAAGTAGATCTGCTAAACTGGAACTAAGTAATGTTCTTGGCAGCGTTATAGTTAATGGAGGGTATTTAAATATTGAACTTGAAAACATTTCGAATGATGTTTCTATAACAAACCGTTCAGGGAAAGTTACAGCAAAAGAAATCAATGGCTCTTTTATCATAAATGGAGATTACAACAAGATCAAGCTAGATGATTTCAAAGGCTCCGAAATACAAATGGTAAACCGGTCCGGAGATATTGAAATAAATGCTTTAAACGATTTGAACCTGATAAATATAGAATCATCTTACACCCCCATTAAGCTAAATCTTTCTTCTCCCTTTTCAGGCAATGTAAGATTTAATATCACATATGGAAAACTATCACATCCATACAAACTTAATAACGCCACTCTTGTTGACGAAAGAAACTCAACTAAAATAGAGGGAACTGTTGGAAACGGAAATGGGAGAATGTATATAGAATCCCGAAATGGAAATGTGACAATAAACCAATAAAAGATCATATCTATTCATGGCGAATAGCATCAACTGGTGTTAGTTGAGCTGCTCGCCATGCAGGATAGGTTCCGAAAACAATTCCAACAAATAATGCTATTACTAAAATAGAGAACACTGTTCCTGCTCCTATTGCCGCTCTGAACTCACCGATCTCTGTGAACGAATTCACTATAGGTACAAAAATAAATATCCCTGCAATACCAACTATCCAGCCTATAATACATCCTACAAACGAAATGGTAACTGATTCAGCCATAAACTGAAGTACGATATCTTTCTTCTTAGCTCCTGTGGCTTTTCGAATTCCGATTTCTTTTGTTCTTTCCGTAACTGATATCAACAAAACGTTCATTACCCCTATTCCCCCAACTAATACAGATATGCCGGTAATGGCTCCCATTATTAGTTTAAATAACAAGATTCCCTGACTAAACTGCTCAACTCTGGCTCTGTTTGTCGAAATTATAAAAGCATCACTGGTTTCTTTGAAGTTTCCGTCTAACCATTCTGTTATTTCATTCTCAATTTCAGGAATCTGCTCAGCTTTTGCGGCTTTTAGTACAATATTTGGGTATTCCTCAGATAACTCTGTGTAAACTGAAGTTGGGATAAAAACTTTCTGAGTACTTTGAGGACTCCCTTTCAAAATTCCGACGATACGGAATTCAACATCTTCAATTTCAATCATTTTACCTACTAGTTCCTTACTTGATGGTAATAGCTTTTCTGCTATTTCAGGAGATAGAACAACTACTTTTGCGGAATTGATCACATCTTCTTCTGAAATGTATCTTCCAAAAGCCAAACTATCTGCCAAAAATAGTAGTCCTTGTTCCATTGTTCCTTGTAAGTACATTCCTGAAACAGAATCTTTATAGGTAATTTCGGCCGCTCTGGATCCTGTATAATCTAACAGTGCTTTATCTTGAACCAAAGACCTTAACTCTTTTACTTTTTCTATAGTGAATACCGGTCTGTCTTTTATTTGAATACGAATGTCATCCACCACTTTTACACGCTTAGAGTTTACCGTTATAAAATTAAGTGACGTCGTATTCGCTATTTGCTCTCTACCCGTTTGTTCCAGCCCGTCTCCTAATGCAAGTATTCCAACCATTGCAGCTACCCCGATGATGATCCCTAAAGTGGATAAGAAAGTGTGTAGTGGGTTCGCTCTAATATTATGAAGGGCTATAGAAATTGATTTAAAAAACTGACTCATATCCTCTTTTATTTTTGAACCACAACTACGGATGAGTTTCAGGCAAGTTGCAGACATAAAAAAAGCTCTGTTTCATCAAACAGAGCTTTCAATACAATGCTTAGAGTTAGTGCCTTATAACCCTTCATATCCTCCGGCAGCCATCATGGTACCGAAAATTAAACCAAATAGAATGAAGTAAAGCACAATAGACACTGCTACCATTATTAATGCCGCTCTTGAAAAGTTCTTTTTATTCGGATTTGCACTATCACTAAATCCCCATACAAACAGCATAACAAATCCTACTAAAGGGATAAAAGTAATTAGAAGAGTTATCACCCAGTCCTTCATTGACATCACGGGTGCAGTTTCGTGATTTTCCATATCATACCTCGAATTTTTTGATTAGCTAGTTAGAAGATTATCAATAATCTAAACCAAAAATCAAAATACTTTTTATATCTATTTAATTTTTATGGAAGTGGAATAAAAGTTGTCTTCAACCATAAATTTGGAATCTTGCCACGATGCAGGACCAAATCTCCCTCTTGCATTGTTAGAAAAGCCATAATCCTCTTTTGGGATACCCAGAAGATTTGTGTCTATTTTTCCGTTCTCATTTTTATCATGATAAACAGCAATGGCATATTCCCCGAATGGAAGCATTTCCTGAGTCCATATTATTGTAGTGCTGTCAACGGGTATAACAATGGCATGTATGGGATCTTTGGTATATTTCTCCTTTGAATCGAACATAGCAATTCGAATTTCCCCTTTCAGTTCATTTATCCCTTCAATATAAAGTCTGAACTCTGAAACATCTTTTTCAGGGTAGGAAATTTCCTGAGCTTTCAAACTCATTCCTGAAATTATAGCTGCCAAAAATAATGTCGCTACTATCTGTAATCGTCTCATGATGATTTGTTTTTTTGAAACTAAGCAGATTATTACTACCAAAAAAATGGATTATTGTTTCCTAATCCTCATTATTCAGGCGTCCATTCATAGAACTCTTCACATTTCACACAATCATTAATGATCCAGTTCTTCACTCCTTCATAACCCGAGTTTTCAAATAACAAATAGACGAGGGTTTCTAAATACCCCGCTTCTTTAACTTGTATCAAATACGGTGCATAGTGTTCACGAACAAAGCCTTTCTCCTCATAATCATCCTGAGATTCTTCGATAAGTCCTAACATATAATCATAACTACCTGCGATAAACTCAATTTCTGAAAGTTTTTTATTATCCTCACTATACTTTGATGCTACACTATGTATAGAAAGTACCATCTCAAGACCTTTCATTTGCTCTTTATCGCCGGAACCACCCAACAGTGAGTTTATGGTGATATTAATTTCATTAGATGCTGTATCTCTCTCAGCTGAATCAAAAAGTCCGTTTATCGCTTGAAAAACCTCGTCACTTCTGGCAGTATTTTGTTCATAAAAAAGGAAGTAGGTATATGCAAGTATTGCAGGAATTGAATTTCCTTGATTTCTGTACATATTTCCTAACAGAAGATGACTGCTTGAATGTTCAAAGTTAGATAAAATAGCATTTTGTAAACTGATCATCCCTTGGTTTTCATCACCAACATTTATGGATGTAATAGCTAAACTGTAATGCAATAAATGAAATTCAGGATTGACTTCTATCCCCTTCTTAAAAGCTTTAATAGCTTCATATGGTTTTCCCATTTGATCGAGTGTGATACCATGCATATGATAAAATAAATACAAACTCTCACTATCAATGCGCTCACCTTGCTTAAGATACGTGAGTGCTTCCTCTAAATTGTTTGATTCCATAGAAGAGTATGAAATCTCATATAGTGCAGAAGCTGAATAGGGTTTTTGCTTAAGAATCCGCTTATAATATTCTTTGGCTTGTTTGTAGTCTCCCTCATCATGACTAATGATCCCTAATTTTAACCAGCCTTCCTCCTGGGAGCTCAATGGTTGATCTTCAATTAACTCGCCGGGCTGTTCAATAGCGTATTTTGAACTTCCACAAGAGATCAAAATTGGAATAAGAATTAAATATAAGAGTTTCTTCATCATAGATATTTGGGATTAATATAACTTTGATCCGTTTTCAACAGCTTGATCAGGGCTGATCAGAATAACTTTTCCGTCGCTATCGGGTAAGCCAGTCACCAAACACTCCGACATAAAAGGTCCGATCTGTTTAGGAGGAAAATTGACTACGGCAATAATCTGCTTCCCCATTAAATCTTCTTTTTGATAGTGATCAGTAATTTGAGCTGAAGACTTTTTAATCCCTATCTCCTTCCCAAAATCTACAGTCAGTTTATAAGCCGGTTTTCTGGCTTCAGGAAAATCTTTGACTTCTGTAATCGTGCCAACTCTTAATTCGACTTTTTCAAAGTCAGACCATGATATTTCTTTCATATTTTTAGAAAATTCCGGGTTTATACAAAGACTAAATTATTATTTAATTAACGTCATAGATTTCACTTCTAAAAAATCTGAAGTTTGTAATCTGTAATAGTAGATCCCACTAGATAAACCCGAGGCATCAAAAGTTACTGAGTGGGTTCCAGCTCTTTTTTGGCTATTTTCCAGGCTTGCAACCTCTTCTCCCAATAAATTATAAACCTTCAGTTGTACATGAGCTGATCGGGGTAATTTGTAAGAGATCTGTGTAGACGGATTAAACGGATTTGGATAATTTTGAGACAGACCGGGTTCAGCAGGCAGTTCTTTACTTTCATCCTCTATGCTTACTGATAATCCGTTATTAAATGTTCTGGTCTCTGACCAAGAACCTGTGCCGTGTTCATTCCTGGCTCTTACTTTCCAGTAATAAACTGTATTCTCATCAAGATCTTGAAATTCATAGTCTCTGCTGTTCAACAGAGTTTCTTCAACAACAGGATGGTTGAAGTTTTCTTCTTTCGAAATAACGATCTCATAATCATCGGCATCTGCTAAAGGCACCCATCTTAGCATTTGTGAAGTTTCTAAAACCTCAGCTCCATTTTGAGGGCTTTCAAGATATACTGAAATTGGTTTTGTATCCGGATCACTGACAGAAAAATTATGTATGTATGTTTTATTTTGAAAAACGGCCTCAAAAGTCCAGAGCCCGATCTCTGCCTGTGTTGGCAACGGGTAACTCCAATACCAATATGAAGCTGAATAATGAGGAATCTCATTTGAAGAATGATTCCAATTCCTAAAAGTAGAACCAGACGGAGTTGTAATTTTGTATGTTGTATTCTGACCTTGAAGCTGATCTCTGTAATATGCCGCGGCCACCAAGTTATCCCCCATCAAAAAGCCATCTTTGTAATTCGGTGTTTCGGGGCTTGGACATTGATTAAATACCGGTCCTGCCGATTGAGTATGCAATGCATTTAACTCTGAATCATAATAATCGCGTTGAGATTGCCATAAGCTGCTTTCAATCTGATTGCATGTACCCTTAAAAGGGTCTACAACATTTCCACTTGCATCATGAACTTCAAAATGAAGATGAGGTCCTGTAGAATTTCCGGAACTCCCAACTATACCCAGATACTCTCCCTCTTCAACTTCTTCCCCAATTGATTTAGTAGTTGCAGAACCGTTTTTAAGGTGACCATACCAGGCAACGCTTCCATCGGAATGCCTGACATAAACTGCGTTCCAACTATTATTATTGAAAGAACAGCTTCTGTCAAAGTTTCCGTCAACTACATCTAAGATAACACCCGGAGCAGCTGCAAGTACCGCCACTTCACTGTTATCCATCTTATTCCAACCAAACGGCCATGTAAAGAAATCAATTCCTGCATGATTATAACCTGAATTGGTATCATAAGTTCTTCTTCCGCAATTATAATCTGTAAGAACACTTGGAAATTTAGAGTTGTGATCCACAAAATTAGAAATTCCGTGATATCCAAAATCAAACAAATGGCTTTCTGCTCTTAATGGCCATGAAAATCTAACATCTATTGCTTTCGCTTTAGAAATAGCTCCAATTCTCTCCAAGCTATCCAACTTGATCTCTAAGTTTCGCATTATTTTTGAACGCTGTTCTGTACTTAGGTGATCAGATGGTAAATCGATAGAGCCACCTCCGTCCGGTTTTACGAATTGAGCCGACGCTGAATGTAACATCATCAGAAACAGGAAAAGCAAAGAGTATTTCATAGCTTAAACGCCAAAATTAAAAAGTAGTTAACAATAAAAAACTCTGCCAACTTTCGCTAACAGAGTTTTATGGAAAACTTCAATAAGTGAGTGAATAACTTATGAAGCTGATTTAACAGTTTTTATAATCCTTGCTGCAGCAGTGTAAGGATCTGCATTTGAAGCCGGTCTGCGATCTTCTAACCATCCCTTCCATCCATTCTCAACTGTGGCTATAGGAATTCGTATAGATGCTCCCCTGTCAGAAACTCCATAACTGAATTCATCATGAGCTGCTGTTTCATGCTTTCCTGTAAGTCTTTCTTCATTATAAGCTCCATATACAGCCATATGCTCTTTAACCACGGGAGCAAAAGCGTCACAGATCTTATCATAAATATCTTTTGAGCCGGCTTCTCTCAATACTGAGTTAGAGAAATTGGCATGCATTCCGGAACCATTCCAGTCGGTATTACCAAGTGGTTTCGGATGCCAATTAATAGTTAAACCATATTGCTCAGCTGTTCTTTCTAACAAATAACGAGCAACCCAGATCTGATCACCGGCTTCATCAGCACCTTTTGCAAAAATCTGAAACTCCCACTGTCCTGCAGCTACTTCTGCATTAATGCCCTCTACATTTAAACCTGCTTCAAGACAAATATCCAGATGTTCTTCAACTAAATCTCTACCAAAGGCCTTGTCCGCTCCAACGCCACAATAGTATGGTCCCTGAGGAGCTGGATATCCACCTACAGGAAATCCATAAGGCATATTTGTTTCCGGGTCCCATAAAAAATATTCCTGCTCAAAACCGAACCAAAAATCATTATCGTGATCATCTATGGTTGCTCTTCCGTTTGTTTCGTGCGGAGTTCCGTCTGCATTCAAAACTTCTGTCATAACCAGATAAGCATTTACACGAGCCGGGTCACTGTAAATAGCCACAGGTTTTAGCAAACAATCAGAAGAATTACCAACCGCTTGTTGAGTTGAACTTCCATCGAAAGACCAAATTGGTGCATCTTCAAGTTTGCCGGAAAAATCGTGAAGAACTTTTGTTTTGCTACGAAGTCCCTGCGTAGGAGCCGTTCCATCTAACCAAATATATTCGAGTTTTGATGCAGACATTATGTAATGATTTTTGAAATTTAAATTAACGACTTAAGATAAGTTCTTTATCAAATAAGACTCAATTATTTTGGTATTTTTTTATTAACAATTAATTAAAAAAGGTTTGTAAATTTATTATCCATATTTAATTATGTTTTAGAAAAACAAAAGCGCTTCCAGACTTAAGAATTTAATGGCATAGGATTTTCACTTCACTTTTTTAGGCTTCAACTAAAGTGGTATCTTATATTCAAAATGTTTCCACATAAATTTTCATGTAATTTTTAATTTTTGAACACATCTAATTTAAAAATTTGGGTAGAAGCTGCGCGTCCAAAAACTCTTGCCGCTGCATTCGTTCCCGTTCTTGTCGGTGCTACTATTGCTTATCAGCATGAACTTATTAACTGGATGGCAACTACTGTTGCTCTTATCTGTGCTTTTCTAATTCAGATCGGGACTAATTTTGCTAATGATTATTTCGACTTTGTAAAAGGAGCAGATACAGAAGAAAGAATAGGGTTTGAACGAGCTACAGCAAAAGGCTTGATCTCTCCCAAAACTATGTTGAATGCTACTTTCATTTGTATGGCTTTAGCATTCGTATTTGGTCTTTATTTAGTTTGGATTGGCGGGACAGTTGTCTTGATCATAGGTCTGTTATCATTGTTGTTTGGTGTGCTTTATACCGGTGGTCCATTCCCTTTGGGTTACAATGGGCTTGGGGATCTGTTTGTCTTTATATTTTTCGGAATTGTTGCAGTTATGACAACCTACTACGTTAATGCTTTAGCATGGTCTGTGGATACTTTTTGGGCTTCTTTGGCAGTAGGAGCTTTGTGCACTAATATTTTAGTGGTTAACAACCTCAGGGATGTTGAACAAGATAAAATAGCAGGCAAAAAAACTCTGGGAGTACTTTTCGGCGAAACAATGCTTAAAGTGGAATACACTGTTATGCTTTTACTTGCATTTTCGATTCCTCCCCACTTCTATTTTCAGCTTGGTTATGGTGAGTGGATCTTTCTTCCATTTCTGATCCTCCCAGTTGCGTTGTTACATACCAAAACTATCTGGACGGAAACCGAAAAAAGAAACCTTAATCAACAGCTTGAGAAGACTGCCAAATTTATGACCTTATTCGGATTACTTTTTTCTATCGGAATCATCTTATAATGCTCAAATTTTATACTTATAAAATTCCTTTTCAGACTCCCTTTTCTATATCAGGAGCCGATTACGAATTCAGAGAAGGTGTAATTTTAGAATTTGATCATGAAGGAATTCAGGCATTTGGTGAAATAGCTCCTCTGCCCGGCTTTTCTGCATTTACCTTAGATCAGGTTGTATCAGTACTTCAACTCAATAAGGAGTCCTTAGAAAATGCTCTCATAAAAGGCGAATTCCCTCAGTTCTTTTATGTGTTATCTCAAATACACAATATTCCATCGCTCAAATTTGGATTGGATACTTTACACCATGATTTTTTATCAAAGAAAAAAGGTGTTTCATTAGCAGAATACTTATTTCCTGAGTTGTCTACATCAATAATACCTTCAAATGCAGTATTGAGTATAAAAGATGTAAGATTATCACTGAGCAGAGCAAAAAAGATGATTCAAAATGGTTTTAAAACTCTCAAAGTTAAAGTTGGCAGAGACTTCGAAAATGAATTCCAACTTCTTAAAGCCTTAAGATCTGAACACTCTTCAATTCAGATCAGAATAGATTGCAATCAATCATGGAGTTTTGATGAAGCCGTTTCAAACCTATCACAACTTGAGCCTTTAAATATTGAATACTGCGAAGAGCCATTAATCACTAAAGAAATTGATAAACTGAGCCTTCTTAAAAAGGAAACATCAATTAAATTAGCTGCGGACGAATCTATTCGGAACAAAAAAGATGCCGGGGTACTATCAGTGCAAAATGGGTTTGATGTTTTCGTTTTAAAACCAATGATGATCGGTAGTTTTTCGGAAATTTACGTAACAAAGCAACAGGCAAACTCTCATTATATTGATATGGTGTTTACCACATCTTTAGAAAGTAAAATAGGAAGGATAATTACGGCAATTTTAGCACTGGGTTGGGGCGCAAAAAAATATGCGCACGGATTAGCAACGGGTTCACTTTTATCACACGATCTGAATGATGATAATGAGATAAATTCGGGTTCTTATGTTATTCCTGACAAACCGGGTATTGGAATTGATTTGAATTATAAATACTTGAAAGAGATTAAATAAATAGTGTTTAAGTCTAGATTACATATGTTTGAATTCGGAAAATCAGAACCTCAAAAGGTTTTTTTGACTTCCGAACATGGAATGTATACCTATAGCGATCTGGAAAGATTTACCGGGTTTTTCCTTGATATCATCAAACAAAAATCTGATTCCATTAAATGGCCGATCGCTTTTTTGTCTGAATCTTCTGACTTGTTGATATTTTCCATTGCTGCCGCATGGAATCTGGGAATACCTATCATCCCTTTAAGCCCTAAGCTTTCTCAAAAAGAACTTGAGGCTATAGTTCAGGAATTAAGTCCTTCACTGATCTTTTGTGATACAGCAAACCGAAACAGACTTTCAGGTGAAGATGTTGTTCATATGGATGAGAACTTCTTTCTGAATGCATTCACTTTCGATATCAGAGAACTGGACCTACCTGCTCCATCCAAAATCAAAGAGAGTTCCATTTTCGGATATTTCCTGACTTCAGGCACTACCGGCAAGTCTAAGATAGTACCTCTGAAAAGACGACAGATGATCTCAGCAGCAAAAGCATCTGCAAAAAACTTTCAGCCTGAGCCTAATCATTTTTGGCTTTTATGCCTTCCACTGAACCATGTAGGTGGAATTTCTATAATATTCAGATCATTACTCTATGGTTCAGCTATTTACAGAATGGGGCGTTTCAATGAGGAAATGGTAACTGAGTTTCTTTCTGAAAACCCCAGATTTCAGGCAGCATCACTTGTACCAACAATGCTTTCCCGACTTTTAAAGAATCCTTTATTTAAAACCCACAGGGATTTCAAAGCTATATTACTGGGAGGTGGACCAACTACTCAACAATTGCTGAAAAGATCGGTTGAAAGAGGTATCCCGATCGTTTCCAGTTATGGAATGACCGAAACTTGTGCACAGATTGTAACCAATGCAATGACTACTCCATCCGGGATGTATACACCACTTAAAAGTGTGGGCAAGCCATTCCCTCCTAATGAATTACAAATAAGAGACAACAAAGGAAAAGTATTAGGGAAAAATCAGTCGGGCATGATATGGCTGAAGGGGCCTCAGGTTTTCGATGGTTATTATGATATGGATGAAAATTCTGATGTATTTGATAAAAACAATTGGTTTAAAACCGGAGATTATGGTCATCTAAATGGATTTGATCAGCTTTTTATAGAATCAAGAAGGGAAGATCTGATCATCACCGGCGGAGAAAATGTAAATCCTGTTGAAGTTGAAGAAGCAATTCAACGCTTACCACTTATAAAAGAAGCGGTTGTAATAGGAATTCCTGATGAAGAATGGGGTCAAAAAGTTACTGCAGTTATTACTTTATTAAATGGTCAAACTCCTGACATTAATGAAATGAAGAAAATGCTTTCTTCAGAACTCACCGATTTCAAAATCCCTAAAGAATTAGTTGTAGTAGATAAATTACCAAAAACAGTAATGGGCAAGGTGAAAAGATGGGAACTTGCTCAACAGATCATAAAAAAGTGAATTAATTATTAAGTCTTTGGAAGCGATAACGTAAAGGTTGTGCCCTTCCCTTCTTCGCTTTCAAAACTGATTTCACCTTTGTGCAATTCGGTAAATACCTTTACGATCCAAAGACCTAAACCTGATCCAATTTCATTTTTTGTTCCTTCAGATGAATCAGAAAATGCATTAAAAATAGTTTCCTTTTGAGCTTCAGCTATTCCGACTCCATTGTCTTTAACTGTAATTAAATATTTGCCCTTTTTCTCCTTAAGATCGACCTCGATCTTTCCATCCTGTTTGGTAAACTTAATTGAGTTCTGAATTAAATTGTTTAAAACAGAGATCATCTTCTCTACATCAACATTAATTTTTGACCCATTAGGAAGATCTGAGTTTGTTATAAACTCAATCCCTTTCATTTCGAAATAGATTCTATGGTTCTTTGCCAGCTTGTTGAAAATATCTTCGGGAGTTACTTCTCTTTTATTTACATGAATTTCTCCGTCATCAAATCTGGCCAGAGTAAGCATATTATCCAAAAACCTTGCATGACTATCAGCACTGATCTCGATCAACTCTATGTACTTGAAAATATCTTTCAAGTCAGGATCATCTCCCTGTAGTTCACCTCTGATCAACTCATTTGCTATTTTTATAGATCCAATTGGCGTTTTAGAATCATGAGAAACCATAGCTATTAAACGGTTTTTCAACTTTAAAAGATCATCAAGTTCCTCTATACACTTTTGAGTATTAGCCATTAGCAATCCCGCTTCATCTTCAAAATGCTTTGGTAATGCCGGGATCTTTTTATCAGAATTATATTTAATGACCGCTTTATTAGTCATTAAAATGGGTGCAAGTAAACGAAAAATAAAATACAGCGTTACGGAAGCTCCAACCACTGTTGCAGCTAATACAACAAGAAGAATAGAAACTCTTTCTTCAACCGGAAAATAAATAGTAAGGTAAATGAAGAGACCAATTAACGGGATATGTGTTCCGATAAAAGCTATCAGAAATATTTTTCCTGTATAACCTTTTGGCCATTTTAATTTACTTATAAGACTATAGAATGATAATTTGCTGTCCATAAAAAATTTACTTGATGAATTTACTAACCTTATCGACGGCTTTACATGAATTTTAATCCTCTAATTTTTTTGTCTTATGAGTATAGATATGTTGGGAATACTCTTTGAATCCAAAAGTAAGTGGTTTTTTGAGTAGAAATTTTAAAACTCAGCTTGATCCCTGCCTTAGCTTGAGTGCTTATTGTTTGATTATTACAACCCCACCCTTTCAAAAATAACATCTACATTTCTGGTGTGATGTTTCAGATCAAAAGCATCTTCGATCTCTTCTTTGCTGAGTTGTGATGAAATAAACTCATCACTTTCGATCAAAGGGCGGAACAGCTTTTGATTTTCCCACGATTCCATCGCCAGTGGTTGAACAGCATCGTATGCTTCTTCTCTGTTGATGCCCTTGTCGATCAGTTTATTCAGAATACGTTGAGAAAATACCAATCCCTGTGTTTTCCAGATATTAGCTTCCATATTCTCCTCAAACACCACCAGATTCTCGATCACATTAGAAAAACGTGAAAGCATGTAATCCAGTAATGTAGTTGCATCCGGAAGAATGATACGCTCCGCAGATGAATGTGAAATATCACGTTCGTGCCAAAGTGGGATATTTTCGAAAGCGGTGACCATATATCCACGAAGTACTCTTGCACAGCCTGTAATATTCTCAGAGCTGATCGGGTTTCTTTTATGCGGCATAGATGAAGATCCCTTCTGCCCTTTTCTGAATGCTTCCTCAGCTTCACGAACTTCACTACGTTGCAAATGACGAACTTCCACCGCCATTTTTTCCATTGTTGAACCGATCAAAGCTAAAGTTGATATGTAAAAAGCGTGTCTGTCTCGCTGTAAGGTCTGGGTTGATATCGGAGCAGGAGTTAATCCTAATTTTTCGCAGGTGTACTGTTCTACTTCAGGAGGAATGTTAGCAAAAGTTCCTACCGAACCGGACAGTTTTCCGAATTCAACATCAGCAGCTGCTTTTTCGAAGCGCTCTAAATTTCTTTTCATCTCTGCATACCAAAGTGCGCACTTCAATCCGAAAGTAGTTGGCTCCGCATGAATTCCATGCGTTCTGCCCATCATCACAGTGTACTTATGAGCCTTTGCCTTTTCACCAAGAACTGAAATAATTCTTTCAAGATCTTCTTTGATAAGCTTATTGGCTTGCTTTAGGCGAACTCCCCAAGCTGTGTCTACCACATCCGTGGAAGTCAATCCGTAATGGATCCATTTTTTTTCTTCGCCCAGCGTTTCCGATACCGCGCGCGTAAAGGCCACCACATCGTGACGGGTTTTGGCTTCGATCTCTTTTATTCTCTCCAATTTGAAAGATGCTTTTTCATACAACTTGTCCACATCTTCCATAGGGATAGTTCCCAACTTAGCCCATGCCCAACACGCTGCAAGTTCAACCTCCAACCAGGCTTGAAATTGATTTTCTTCCGTCCAAATGTCTTCCATTTCTTTGCGGGAATATCGGGATATCATAAAAGTAGTTAGTTTAGTTTTTCAAATGTTTGAGACATGAATTCGATCTTAGTAATTGCTCAAGATGTCACTATTTCGTCATTCCTGCGCAGGCAGGAATCTGGATTGAATTTAAAAACAATTAGTGCCAAATATGAGATCTAGATTCCAGGCATTCACCGTGGAATGACCTTGGAATTAATTTCAATCTAATGTTTAAAATCAAACTCTGTTTTAAGATAAGGTTTCTAAATACAGATTGCCTCGATTCGATTATTTTTTTTGAATCAGAAATTACTTGTTGGAATAAAATTTTATTAATCGTAATATTGCAATGAACAAATAGAAATGTAATGGGACTTACCAAAACCGAAATTTTTACAGAGCAACAAAACAAGATCGCAGTGTTTGCAAAAGCCTTTGCTCATCCTGCCCGCGTTGCCATACTCCAACAATTATTTTCTACCAATTCCTGCATATGCGGTGACTTGGTTGAAGAAATTGGTCTCGCCCAGCCTACGATCTCTCAACATTTAAAAGAGCTGAAGAATCTCGGGCTTATCCAAGGAAATATTGAAGGAACCAGTGTGTGCTATTGCATAAACAAAGAAAACTGGTCAGAGATGAAATCGATCATTACTCAATTTCTGGATCAGGATATAAACGGAACGAACTTAAACTGCTGCTAGCTTTAAACTCATCAAAACAGAATCATGAAATTATCTCAAATTAAACGCACTCTTGTCGACCTGGAATCTATCACCTTCCAATTACCGAATGGCGAGTTAGTGCCAAGACATTTTCACGTGACCGAAGTCGGTATGATCACGAAGAACTTTATCGACTGCGGTGGAACACTCAGAAATGAGGAAGTGATCAACTTTCAGTTGTGGAGTGCCAACGATTACGATCACCGCATCCACCCTGAAAAACTGTTACACATCATTGAGCTATCAGAAAAAACCTTAGGACTTCCTGATCTTGACATCGAAGTAGAATATCAGGGCGAAACCATTGGCAAATACGGGCTCGATTTTGACGGAACTAATTTCCTACTTACTACCAAAGCGACTGATTGTCTGGCTAAAGAAAATTGCGGCATCCCAGCTTCCAAACCAAAAGTTAAACTATCCGAGCTTCAAACAGCTGAGTGCTGTGCCCCCGGAAGTGGTTGCTGTTAATCTGTTAATGATCTGAAAATGACTACAATTACATCTCCCCTTTTTGATGAGCTATTGAGCTACACCAAAGAACTGGAACAGAACTTTGATTTCATCCCGGAAGAGCGAAAAGACAAATTGCGTTCTTTGAGTGAATATCTTTCGGGAAAATGGAATTCGAATCAAACTCCGAAAGCAATTATCATTTGCACACATAATTCCAGAAGAAGTCATTTGGGGCAGTTGTGGTTAGCTGTTGGAGCCGATCATTACGGACTTCCTGAGATCGAAACTTTTTCAGGTGGAACCGAAGCCACCGCTTTTCATCCAAATGCAGTTAACGCAGTTCGAAGAGCCGGATTTAAGGTAGAAGCCGAAGATACCGACGCCTCCAACCCGGTTTATAATATTTCCTGGAAAGCGGAAATGGAAGCATATAAAGCTTTCTCAACCCGGTTTGATGAAGCTCCGAATCCGACTAAAGAATTCGCTGCCATTATGGTGTGTTCTGAAGCTGATCAAGGATGCCCTTTTGTGCCGGGAACAGATTTCAGACTGTCTCTTCCTTTCAAAGACCCCAAAGCCTTTGACGGAACTGATCTTCAGGATGCAAAATACGATGCGCGCTGTAAGCAGATCGGTACAGAAATGCTATTTGTAATGAGTAATGTAGAGTTGAAATGAGAAAATATTTTGCTGAATTCATCGGAACTTTCGCTTTAGTTTTTTGTGGAACCGGAGCCATTGTGATCAATGATGTAACCGGAGGAACGGTAACGCATGTTGGAGTAGCCATTACTTTTGGATTGATCGTTACGGCGATGATCTACGCCTTTGGTAAAATTTCCGGAGCGCATATCAATCCTGCGGTTTCCATTGCTTTTGCAGTCACCGATCGGTTTAATGAAAAGCAGGTTGCTCCCTATATCATTGCTCAGATTGGGGGAGCCATTTTTGCTTCCGTAATCTTAGCCTTTCTGTTTCAGGAACATGAAGGATTAGGCGCTACCCTCCCGGCCGGAGACTGGCACCAAACTTTTATTCTGGAAATCATTCTTACCTACTTTTTGATGGTGGTGATCTTGTTTGTAAGTCAAAACAAAGCCGTCACTGAATTCACCGGATTGGCTGTGGGTTTTGTGGTTCTACTTGAAGCCATGTTCGCCGGACCGATTACCGGTGCAAGCATGAATCCCGCCCGCTCCATCGCTCCTGCTCTCGTATCCGGAAATCTTACTCATCTTTGGATGTATATCGTTGCACCTATCATTGGCGCTCTCCTTGCTAGTGGAACTTGGTTTTTGTTGAGGGAGAATGAGTAGTTTCTTTTCCCTTTGCTTATCTGATAGGAATTACTGACTTTGATTTGTGTCCACTAAAGCTCTGTTTAATTTAAGATTCATATGAGATTCAAATACTCAATTTGTTACCCTAATAAGGAAGATATTGAATACCATGATAAACCTATCTCAGGTGATGAGGCTTTAGAAATAGCAAAGAATTACCCTTGGGAACAGCAACTAAATCTATTCTACTCTTTAGACGAAGATAAAATTTGTTTTAACCCATCACTAGACTTTGGATGTTTAGAAAATGGATTAAGTTTTTGCTTAACTGCAGAATTCGATAAGACTAAAGAACTACAATTCTCACTTTGGTATAACAGACCAAAGAAAGTGAAAACATTTTTTGGATTATTTGGTGAATCTGAAAAAATGATTGTTGATGATGTAAGATCTTATAACCTTCAAGATTCCCTAAGTTATTTAAAATCTTTTGTAGAAGGAGAATATCAACAGGTAGAAAAGCTTTTTAATTGATTTTTAGATCATTTTTCTATGTAAGAATTTTGCAACGATCTCTGACCCTGCCTACTAAATCTCCCTCAACAAATGGAACACATTCTCACCCAAATAAAACCTTTCATCTTTATTTAGTCCCATTTTTATTACTGTATAGTAGAATAAAATGATAGCCATGTTTTGATAATAAATAGGTTTTATTCATCTTACCCATTCTTATTTAAGAATAAGTTGAATAAAACTTAAACATGTAATTGGGATAAAGTGAATAGAGTTCACTTTACTCTGTTGTTAGTATCCATTAGAATGAGAATCGCATTAATCATATTGATTTTAACACTAACTTCAGAATTGTTTGCTCAAATTTCTGAAGATTCAATATTGAATTCTTTGAAGTATCAATATGAATTGACCGAATACGATAAAGCCTCAGAGCGGATTATATTTAACAAGGATACTGTTCTCATTGCGGGATATCTTGGGAATCCTTCAAATCCTTCGAAGAAAAATGTTGTTTACAAGACAACAGATGGAGGAAAAAAATGGAAAGTAATTGAGTTTAACGGTAATGCTTGGATTTATGATACCTACCATAAAAAAGATGGTAAAATTTGGATGGGCGGTTCAGATAATCTAATTCATTACTCTGACGATTTCGGTGAGACTTGGGAAAGAAAAATAAAACCTTTCAAACCGGTCAATAGAGTTTTATCACTTTTTATGGTAGACTCTCTTAATGGAGTTGCAGGAGGCCTATCGAATGGTTTAGCAATCACTTATGATAATTGGAATACATCAGTACAAATAGAATCACCAATTGACCAGAAAAAATTTCAAATATTAGAACAATCTGCGCGAGATAGAATTAACAAAATAGCCATAGTTGATTCATTGATTCTCATCAATCAAAATGATTATATATTCTATTCTAAAGTTGCTGATATTGATTGGAAGAAGTTTAATGTTCCTGTTTCTGGATTTCAAGTACTTGAGGAAACAAAGCGAATTGACCTTTCTAGTAAAAACGGGAAACACTTTGTCATTGACAGTGACTTAAACTTGATTGAATCATACCAAACTATTGATACTTTTGGGAAACCTATCAATGACGATACTACAAAGATTGAAATTTCAAATTTTCTTAAGTATCCGATACTCTCGATAAAAGTAGTATCTGCTAAATACGAGTTTGATAAGCAAGTCCATATGAGTGCCTTATACAATGAGGTTATTCAGGAAGCAAACATTTCATTAAAGGATAATACCTACGAGTTCAAAGCAAAAGGATTCAAAAAAAGAACTCTTAAAATAAAGGAAGAGGACTTGAATCAACTTCTTTCTAAGAATTTACAGATTCAACTAATTCAACTATCAAAATACATAAGCTTTTCAGAATCAGATTATGAAAATTATTGGCTAGTACTTGAAGAAGAACAGCTAAAAAGAAAAGACCAAGAAAAATGGGGTGGTAATTTTACATCTAAGCTCAGTTTAGACCATCCTTATTTTACGAATTTCGAAGCTATTTCACCCATTGTTAATCAGAATTATTTAGTTGCAGTGTTTAATGAAAATTACTTTCCATTTACTTTTAATCACCAACAAAACAGTATCAAAGTAGTTTTGAAAAATGCTAAGGGCAAAGAACTAATTATTTCTAATTCTAACTCCATTCTTTACTCTCTTCCTTGGACAATAACATATAAAGGGGAGACAATTAATACGTACAATCAAAGTATAACTGATTTGTTAAAGTCGATTCTGCCCAAAGGCTTCAATAATTATGAAATGTTATTAGGTGGTCAATTGATTTACAAATTAATTGAAGAAAAAATAATTGATGAATTAAATTATAAAAACGACTACTAACATGGTGCATAGTGTATACCCTTCGGGATACGCACTATGCACAAACATGCAAGCTACTTGAACAAATGAAAATCCTGCTAACGATAACAGCTATTTTTCTTATCACCGGACTTCAACAGAAGCAGGAGAAAGAACCAAGATTTAAGATTATTGCGAAGTATGTTGTCCTTGACGAAGAATTAAGTCCAAGCCATTACAACTGTCAAGATAAAGTCAAAGAGTTTTTGAAAATGGACAAACTCGACTGTTCATTTCTAGTGGACAAACAAGAATTCGACATATTAGAAAAGTTCGTCCTTGACAACAACGGACAACTAAAAGAATATTGGAATTACAAACCAATGGGACCACTTTCCTATGAGCTGAAGGATTTAAGAGCAGATCAAAAATTTTCTGACTTGATCGGAGTAGAAAAAATCAAGATCAATTCTTCACCTGAACAGGTATTCGACTCTGGAGATACTTTGGAAATTGAGAAGGTTTACCACAAAGAGAAACTGATTTTCGTTGAAAGAACTTCAGAATTGAGTAAAAAGAACCTAAGGTTAATTTTTGAATTTAAATAAAAAACGACTTCCCCATCTTAGCGCAAGCGTCGCGCTTGTGCGGGAATATTGGTCAAATTACCGAAAACTAAGCTCCACAAAGATCCTGAAACAAGTTCAGGATGACCTTATTTAGCCCTATTTTATTCATTATAGAACAAGATCAAATGATTTTTCTGCTTTGATAATAATTCGGTTTTATTCATTTTATTACTTCTTACTTAAGATTAATGTGAATAAAACATCAGATTATGAAAAGACAAGCAATCAACCCAGCCAATGATTGGGGAGCTGGATTCGACATGAACCAAGCTGAAGTTATATCAGACTTTAGTGAATTAATTAAATTTTCGGGTCAAACTTCTCTTATAGCGGATAATACAGCTGAGCTTGGAGTAAGTGTTAAACATCCGAACGACCAACGAAAGCAGATGGAGTTCATCCTTAATTCCATTGACGGTTTGCTGGAACAAGCAGGAATGACGAGAAAAAATATCATTCATATTACTTTTTACACTACGGATATGGAAGGTTTTTTAGGGAATTATGATGTGTATTCCAATTGGATAAAAGAGGCGAATATACGTCCAACACAATCTGCAATTGGTGTAAATCAATTGGTTTCACCTGAAATGAAATTAGAAATAGAGATAACCGGAGCACAATAACAGACAAAGCTATACCCAATATATCTGAAATCTTTAGAGAAGCGTTGACTTCAAAGTAATCGCTTTGGAAGTCTGTGTTTCTGGAGAAACAGTGCAAATACTCTGTCTATGCCGGCAGGCAGATTCGTAAGTATGCTCAGCATTACCAACCTCTATGCTTTACGCCGAGCCTGAAGGCTCTTCTAGTGTAAAAGCTTAACCTAATAGAACTATAAAGACCGCTTACTTGAATCCGTATAATTTAAAAGGTCTCTTAGAATTATTCTGAGATGCTAGAAAACCCTTTCTGGTGAAGAGTCTAATAATTATCTCAGCAGGTACGAAGACCTTTAGGATTATTCAGCATAGGATCAGTGAACCCGTCTTAAATACTTCGGCTTGATCTTTTGTCCCGTTCGAACGGGATATCAAGACAAAAGTAGATAACCTTGTGCTAAGTCAAGCCACTTTAAAAGATTCAATCCCTTGGCTCTATGTACTTTTATGCCGATACTGAGCTTCTTCAGCACAGGCTACAGTACCAAAAACTCCCGACAAGAATTATTGGAGCGAACGCCTAAGTCTTGTTCCTTTTTCAGCAACCAAAATCCGTCAGCCGTGCAAAGCCCGACAGACGGAGAATTAGCTATCCATCATTTCGCTGAAAGCGGGGTGATGGAGTTGATGGAAATAATTTAAAAGGTCTTTTAGATTTACTTTATGAAACTAAAAAACCCTATAAATCCAGGTTTCTATAATTCCTCTTCCGTCATCCAAAACAATTGATAATAACTTTTGCTTCTCTTTTACCTTAAAATTGAACGGGGACTCCAATATTCTTAAACCACTTTTCTTTTTTAGCCTGGTTCCCTGTCCTGAGATGATATCTGTGTTAGGATCAAAACCTCCTTCAGGAATATGTTCTGTGAGAATAACGTATTTATAGTCTTTCAATTTTTGAACTACACTCTTTACTTCTGCATTCGATAAGTGCTGAAGAACTTGTCTCAGTATTGCACAATCAGCTTCAGGAAGATCATCATTGGCGATATTCAAACACCGGAATTCCAAATGATCAGCTTTGAACATCTGCTTATTTCTCTCGATCAATTCAGGGACAATATCTACAGCGATGTATTTTTTTGAATGTTGTACCAGCTCTTTCCCAACATTGAAATCTCCACACCCCAAGTCACAAACTGTTAGTGAATCATCAAAAGAAGACAAAAATAATCTTACAACATTGATATACGGATCTACTAACTCAGAAAGATGTGAGCCATCTCCTGAATAAAATTCGTCGCTCTCTCCTCCCCAAAGATTCATTTCATAAACCTGAGCCATTGCTGCTTTGGTAGGCCATGGTTTTTTTGAATTTTTATTCATCTCTGAATTCTTCGGAAAAAATTTACTTTACTCTTATAGCTTAATCCGTAGACTTTTATATAAATCTAAAGTAAAAAAATACAGATCAAGCTTTCTCGAAAACCAAGAAGGTCAAGTCATCGGTTTCCCGTCGATCGGTTTCGATCCAGGTTTTGCCGATATCATCGCGATATTCCGGAAAGTAAGTATCTCCATCGTATTCTTTATTTACCTGCGTTACGATCATTTTATCGGCCATAGGTAGCGCATCTCTATACAAGACTCCTCCACCTATGATGAATACTTCTTCTTCATCCAATTCATCTAAGGCAATTTGCAAAGAAGTATATGTATCGACATTGTCATAGGTCTTGGTTCTGGTGAGAACAATGTTTTTTCTACCGGGAAGCGGAATCTCATTCAGTTCTTCAAACACACCTCTTCCCATGATCATTGTTCCTCCCATGGTGGTTTGTTTGAAGTGCTTCAGATCTTCAGGATAGCGCCATGGTAGTCCACCTTCTTTCCCAATTACCAAATTCGGGTCATGGGCTACAACAATGGTCAAAGTCATACTGCAACCTCAAATTTGATCACGGGATCCGGATCGTAATTATGAAGTTTAAAATCATCAAAAGTCAGCTCATCAACCGGTTTTTTGGCTATTTCCAAAGTTGGCAATTCACGAGGTTCTCTTTTAAGCTGTTCTTTAAGTCCGTCTACATGATTTACGTAGATGTGAGCATCCACGATGGTGTGAGCAAATGTACCGGGTTCTAAACCAACTTCCTGAGCTATCGCCATCGTTAAAGCTGAGTAGCAAGCCAGATTAAATGGAATTCCCAGTGCAATATCACCTGAACGTTGAGTAAGGTGGCAGTTCAGTTTTCCGTTACTCACATTAAAAATATACATGATATGACACGGCGGAAGAGCCATTTCTCCCAACAAACCGGGATGCCAGGTACTTACTACAATTCTTCTGCTGTTTGGATTAGTTTTGAGCATATCAATAGCGCGTTGAACCTGATCGAATTCTTTACGCACCCAGGTTTCGCTTTCAACAGCTCCTCCTATTCCTTCAAGATTTACATTCTCTTTTTCCAGATAAGGGAATCGTCTCCAAAGCACAGGATAGATAGGGCCAACATGTCCGTCTTCATCAGCCCAGGCATCCCAGATATGGCAATCGTTTTCATCGCGCAGCCAACGAATGTGATCTTCTCCTCGTAAATACCAAAGCAATTCCAGAATAACTGAGCGAAAAAACACTTTTTTAGTAGTCAACAAAGGAAACCCTTCTGAGAGATCTACTTTATAGAATTCCGCAAAATTTGATATGGTATCGGTACCTGTTCTGTTTTCTTTTCGTACGCCGTTTTCAAGAACGTTTTTTACAAGATCCAGATATGCTTTCATTGATTGATATAACGATTAGAGTAAAATTCCACTGAGTAAAAATACAGCAATGCTAAAATAAATAATGATTCCGCTTACATCCACTATTGTTGCAACAAAAGGTGCTGACGAAACAGCCGGATCGAGCCCGACTTTAGATAATATGAAAGGAAGCATCGCCCCTATCACATTTCCGAATACAACAATTAAAAGCAGACTGGATGCAACCACACTGGCTTTCAGCACTAATTCCATATTCATTGGATCGCCATCGATTAAACCCCAGACGATCAAAGTAGCAAACCCTAAAACTCCAAGTATGGAGCCTAACATCAGGCCTGAACTTCCTTCTTTTTTAAGAACCATTTTCCATCCGTCTGATTTAATATCGTCCGTTGCCAATGCACGAATGATCAATGTTGCGGCCTGTGAACCGGAATTCCCTCCACTTGCAATCAGCAATGGCACAAAGTAAGAGAGCAAAACTATTTTCTGAAGTACTTCCTCATAACCACTCATTGTTAGTGCAGTCAAAATCTGTCCAACAAAAAGCACAATCAACCAGGTGATTCTTTTCTTCACAAGCTTGCCAACTGTTGTCTGAGAATAATAATCATCCAGCGCGTCCATACCCGCCATTTTCTGCATATCCTCGGTTGCTTCTTCCTCAGCAACGTCGATCACATCATCCACAGTAACAATACCAACCAAGATCCCATCTGTATCTACAACGGGCAAAGCTGCTCTGTCATATTTGGCAAACATTTTAACCGCTTCTTCCTGATCTTCGTAAGCCATCAAGGTTTCGAATGATCTGTCCATCAAGGTTTCGATAGTCTCTTCAGGATCGGCTAGTATCAATTCTGTTAACCGCAGATCATCGATCAGATATTCTTTGTCATCAACTACATATATACGGTTTAAAGTCTCTGCTACTTCTGCATATTTACGGATGTGTTTCATGCTCCGCTCAATGGTCCAATCTGTCTTTACACGAACATATCTTGGCGTCATCAAACGTCCAACGCTCTCCTCAGGATAACCAAGCAACTTTTTGACTTGCTTCTGGTCTTCCAGATTCATTGAGTTCATCACACGTTGAGTAAGATGACCCGGTAATTCTTCCATCAGAGACACTTGCTCATCAGGCTCCAGATTTACCATTACATCGCTCAACTGTTGGCGATTAAAGAGTTCAAGTAACTCTACTCCTTTACCGGATGGGAGCGTAGAAAAAACATCAGCAGCCAGGGGTTTTTTGAGAAGCCTGAAAATAACTACCGCTACATCCCCTTCAAGTTCTACCAAAAGGTCGGCTATATCAGCTGCCGGAACATCAGCCAGAACGTCTTTGAGAGCAACCCAGTCTTTTGCCTGGATAAGTTCTTCGAATTCCGGTTTTATGAGCTGCACAAGCATAGTCAGAGGACTTAAAAAATGATTCTTTCAGCAGGCTAAGAATCGTATTAAATCGACCAAAAAACAAGTTTAGATATTGATGATTTGTTGGTGATATTTATTCAAGCTTACTTTTATTGTAGGGTGTTTGTTCGTATTAAAAAAATGAGCGTCTCTGTAGATGTCAGATAATTCACATACAAAAAATTATCGCACTTATAATCCTGACAATTTTAATCTGGTTCCGATGCTATGTGTCGGAACCGGACCTTCCCGGCTACGAAGTAGTTCCTTTGCTCTCTGTACTTTTGTACCGATACTGAGCTTCCTCAGCACAGGCTCCAGTACCAAAAACTCCCGACAAGAATTATTGGCGCGAACTCCATTACATCGACTAATCATTACAAAAGGTCTACGTACATATGATGCATATTCACAAATCAGCCTGAATGTAATGATTGCTCCTTCTGAGCCGTCGATTTCATTACGTTCTTGGCTCGCCAATAATTCTAAAGGTCGGTGTAGTTGGAAGCTTTTCTGAAATCGTAGTGAATTATCTAGCTTCTACAAGAACGACGAAGTATTTGAGTTTCGGTTAGAACCTACCGAACACCCAGAGTTTTAAGAGCTACTTTTGCGGCTTCCTGTTCCGCGCTTTTTTTACTTTTTCCCTGGCCTGTTCCTAACTCTTTGCCATCTACTATAACCATGATCTCAAATATTTTATCATGACCGGGACCGGATTCTGTTACAACTCTATAGCTGGGCAAACTCATTTTTTCTGCTTGAGTAAATTCAAGAAGGGCACTTTTAAAATTATCTACTTGGTTTACCAGTTTCTTAAAATCTACTTGTTTTTCAAATACTTCGGATACAAACATAAAAGCATTAGCGTATCCTTTTGTTATATAGATTGCAGCTATTATTGATTCAAAAACATCTGCTAAAATACTTTTCGAAATACTAACCTGATCTGACCTCTCTCCCAGCTCAAGTAGATCTTCAATCCCTAATTTTATGGAAAACTTTGCCAAAGTTTCTCCTTTTACAAGTTTTGCTCTACTTTTGGTTAGAAACCCTTCGTTAGCAGTAGGAAATTTTTCAAAGAGAACTTCTGCAGCTATCAAGTCAAGTACAGCATCTCCAAGGAATTCGAGCCTTTCATAGGAATCATGACTTGAATATTGATCGTTGGCAAGTGTGGATCTATGCCTTAGCGCACGTAGAAATAAAGAAGGATCATCGATTTCAAAACCAATGATCCTTTCTAATTGTAATAATCGTTCGTTTTTAACCTGATCTATTGATTGATCTTTCTTCTTAAATAAAGACCTTAACCAGGTTGGCATAAACTATTATTCTTCAAATTTTTTGAATACAAGCGATGTATTGTGTCCACCAAATCCGAACGCATTGTTAACTGCATACTTAACTCTTCTTGCTACTGCTTCGTTTGCAGTGTAGTTAAGATCACACTCAGGATCCTGATCCATCAAATTGATAGTTGGAGGAACCAAATCGTGATAAGTAGCTAGTATTGCAGCCACTGATTCTATGGCTCCGGCCGCACCTAATGTATGCCCGGTCATAGATTTAGTTGAGTTCAGATTTATTTTCTTTGCATGATCACCAAAAACCTTCTTGATAGAATTGGTTTCAGCGATATCTCCTAGAGGAGTAGATGTTCCATGCATATTAATATGATCAACATCTTCAGGCATAATACCGGCAGCTTCTAATGCATTATTCATAGCTAACTGAACACCACCACCATCAGGATCGGGAGCTGTAATATGATAAGCATCCGCAGAATAACCATAGCCAACGATCTCGCCATAAATTCTGGCTCCACGTTTTTTAGCCATTTCATATTCTTCGAGGAAGAAAATTCCGGCACCCTCTCCTAAAACGAATCCATCACGGTTTGCATCAAACGGTCTTGAAGCAGTTTCCGGATCATCATTTCTGGTCGACATTGCCTTCATGGAATTAAATCCGGAAATACCGATTTGTGTTACAGGAGCTTCAGAACCACCGGTAATGGCCATATCTGACTGTCCGTAACGGATTGCATCGTATGCTGCACCAATATTGTTGGAACCGGTTGCACATGCTGAGACAACACAGTAGTTCGGACCTCTGAATCCATACTTGATAGAGATCTGTCCTGGAACTAAATCCGGAATTAGCATTGGTATAAAGAAGGGAGAAACGCCTCGCGCACCTCTATTATAGAACTCAACAGATTGTTCGTAGAATGTTTTCATTCCACCAATACCTGTTCCTACAATAACAGCTACACGATCTTTATCTATCGATTCAAGATCAATTTTACTGTCTTCAATTGCTTCATCCGAAGCTATTAATGCATACTGAGCTACATTGTCCAATCTACGGGCTTCTTTTCTATCGAAATAGTTAGAAGAATCATAGTCCGGTATTGTAGCTGCGAATTTTGTAGGGAATCCTTCAGTATCAAAGTGCTCAATAGTTTTTGCGCCACTTTTACCTGAAATCAACCCGTTCCAGAAATCAGGTGTACTCTTACCAATTGGGGTAAGAGCACCAATCCCTGTTACAACGACTCTACGTGTTGTCATAAATTAAATAAGGTTTTTAAGAGAGTTTACCTGATAGGTAGCTTGTTGCATCACCAACTGTAGCAATATTCTCTGCATCTTCGTCAGGAATACTTAGATCGAATTCTTTTTCGAATTCCATGATCAACTCAACAGTGTCTAGTGAGTCAGCACCAAGATCGTTTGTGAAGTTTGCATCTGATACAACTTCTGATTCATCAACACCAAGTTTATCGATGATAATGTCTTTTACTTTTGATTCTACATCTTGTGACATATTGTGTCCTTTAAGGTTTTTAGTAGTTAGGTTTTACGATAATAAATTAAACATAAAAATTCATTCAAGCACTAATAAGAAATTACATAGCCATTCCGCCATCAACTCTGATGGTTTCGCCTGTAATATACGTACTCATATCTGATGCTAAAAATACAACTGCATCAGCAACTTCTGTGGCTTCTCCAGCTCTTCCCAATGGAGTTTCAGCCTTAATTCCTTCTAAAACTTTTTCATCTAATTGATCAGTCATATCGGTAAGAATGTATCCCGGAGCAATTACGTTCGCTCTTATATTTCGGGAAGCGAGTTCCTTAGCATAAGATTTGGTGAAACCAATTATACCTGCTTTTGAGGCAGAATAGTTTGTTTGACCTCCATTTCCTGAGATTCCTACTACAGAACTGATGTTGATGATTGAACCTCCTCGGTTCTTCATCATTGGTCTTGCAGCAGCTTTAGAATAATTGAAAACACTCTTCAAGTTTGTGGTGATCACATCATCCCATTGTTCTTCGCTCATTCGAAGGATCAAATTATCTTTTGTGATACCTGCATTGTTAACCAATACATCAATTTTGCCGAATTCATCCGTTATCGTTTTAATAACATCTTCAGCTTGAGAGTAATCCACTGCATCGGCCTGAAAAGCTTTTCCTTTTCTTCCTAACGCTTCAATTTCTTTAACAACTTCATTCGCAGCATCTGCTGAGCGTGCATAAGTAATGGCAACATCAGCTCCGAATTCCGCCAGTCTGAGAGCAATAGATCTTCCTATTCCTCTACTTCCTCCGGTTACTAAACAGCTTTTTCCTTCTAAAGATAAACCCATGATTTTTTTATTGATGTCCTGAAATTTCTGCTTTTCTGTCGGTTCTTTTTACCAAACCCTGTAAAACTTTACCCGGACCAACTTCAACAAAAGCCGTAGCTCCATTTGCAATCATGTTCTGCAATGTTTGTGTCCAGCGAACGGGATTCATTAACTGATCCAATAAATTTGATCTTATTTCATCAACATCAGACGTTGGTTCTGCAGTAAAGTTGCTGTAAATAGGACAATTCGGTGTATTGATATCCAAATTCTCCAAAGACTCTTTTAATCCTACAAAAGCCGGTTCCATTAAAGAAGAGTGGAACGCACCGGAAACCGGTAATAACATAGCCATTCTAGCTCCGTCTTCTTTAGCAATATCAACTGCTACCTTTACAGCTTCCACATATCCTGAAATTACCAACTGTCCCGGACAATTGTAGTTTGCTGCAACTACTTCTTTACCAGTTTGTTCCGCAGCTTTTTTGCAAACCAGTTCTACTTTGTCATCATCCATACCAATGATCGCCGCCATTGTTCCAGGATTGGATGCTCCGGCAGCCTGCATTAATTCACCACGTCTTCGAACGATCTTCAATGCGTCTTCGAAACTTACTGCGCCACAGGCAACCAAAGCTGAGAACTCCCCAAGGCTATGGCCTGCAACCATATCAGGTGCTGCATCTAATGTCTTGTATAAAGCAACAGAATGCAGAAAGATTGCCGGTTGTGTAAACTCAGTTTGCTTTAATTTCTCTTCCGGACCATCAAACATTATTGATTTCAGATCTATACCAAGCACTTCATTTGCTTGATCAACCAATTTGGAAAATTCAGGGTTGGAATCGTAATGATCCTTTCCCATTCCAACAAATTGAGATCCCTGTCCGGGAAACAGATAAGCTGTACTCATTATTTAATTCCCCATTTTAGATAAATAGCACCCCATGTAAAACCGCCACCGAATGCTGCTAAAATTAAGTTATCACCATGATTCAATTTATCTTTCCAATCGTATAAACAAAGCGGGATCGTACCTGCAGTTGTATTCCCGTATTTATCGATGTTTATCATCACTTTTTCTGATGATAATCCCATTCTGTTTGCAGTGGCATCTATAATTCTTAGGTTTGCCTGATGTGGAACTAGCCACGCTACATCTTCAGGCTCCAGATTATTTTTCTTCATGATCTCAAGAGAAACATCAGCCATGCCCATCGTTGCTTTCTTGAATACGGCACGGCCATCCTGAGTAATATAATGTTGTTTATTCTCAACAGTTTCTTTAGTAGCGGGGTTTCTACTACCGCCTGCATGCTGATATAAACTACAATTTGTATCGCCTTCAGTGTAATGAATTTGATCGATCAATCCGGTTCCATCTGTAGATTCTTCAAGTAAAACAGCGCCAGCACCATCTCCAAAAAGAATACTTGTGGTTCTGTCGGTGTAATCCAGTATTGAGCTCATTTTGTCGGAACCGATCACAAGCACTTTCTTAGCTCTGCCTGATTCGATGTACATTGATCCGGTACTAAGAGCGTATAAAAATCCTGAACAAGCCGCTGAAAGGTCAAATGCGAAAGCCTTTGTAGCGCCGATCATATTCTGAACCAGGCAAGCAGTAGCGGGGAATAAATAATCAGGAGTTACCGTGGCTAATATTACAAGATCAATTTCTGATGCGTCAACATTTGCACTTTCAAGTGCTTCTTTTGCAGCCTCTGCCCCCATAAATGCCGTAGCTTTATCGGGATCTTTTAAAATTCTTCTTTCTGATATACCTGTTCTTGTTCTGATCCACTCATCATTGGTGTCCATGAGCTTTTCCAACTCAAAGTTGGTCATTCTGAACTCCGGCAAATAATGTCCAACTGCAGTGATCTTTGCTTGTTTTACTTCCATAAAAGATTAAATCAGTTTAGTGATGATACGATTTTGCCGTTAACATCATTTTCGATGCAAGACACCGCGCTTTTGATCATATTTTTAATTGCAAGAGGTGAGCTACCCCCGTGACCTACAATACTTACGCCATTAACGCCCAGAAAAGGAACACCACCTACTCTTTCATAATTAAATGGAGCTAATGCTGTTTTCAGAATCTTTTGAGCAGCAACTATCTCTTCAACTTCAAGATCCAGCTTTGAGACTGCTCTTTCCACTAATTTCATTATAGTAGCAGGAATAGATTCTCCGAATTTCAGTAGAATATTTCCAACTAAACCATCCGTTAAATAAACGTCCGCTTTGCCGGAAAGAATATCTTTACCTTCCACATTACCAATAAAACCGGGTAAGTCTTTAATGTGCTTATGAATGGCTTTCAGCTCTTCTGTTCCTTTTTCATCTTCTTCTCCGACATTAAGCAAACCAACAGTAGGAGATTCAACACCTATGATGTTACGGCAATAAACCTGCCCCATTTTTGCAAATTGAAGGGCTACTTCCGGTTTAACTTCTAAGTTTGCACCGGCATCTAATAAAAGACGAAATCCTTTTACCGTTGGGTAATACGCACCAATTGTAGGACGCAGAATACCTTCCAGTTTACCCAGAATAAAAGTAGATGCTGCAAGAAGAGCTCCGGTATTTCCTGCGCTTACAAACGCATCGCATTTACCGGCTTTGTGTAATCCCATTCCGATTACAATAGATGATTGTTGCTTACCTTTTACTGCAGCAGCCGGAGACTCTTCCATTCCGATGATCTGAGGAGCATCCTGAATTAGAACACGTTTCTTATCGTACTCTTTTCCTTCAAGCTCTTTTTTAATCAGATCCTCGGGTCCCAACAGAAGAACAGTTAAACTTTCGTCTTCCTGAACTGCTAATAAAGCTCCTTCAACAGGAGCTTTGGGATAATGATCTCCACCGGCTGCATCTACTGCAACAATCATAGAATTTTTATTTAGTTAGCGGCTGCTTTTGTAACCTGACGACCTCTGTAGTGTCCACACTCTGTGCAAGCATGGTGATATCTGTGGAGTTCGCCGCAGTTTGAACATTTCGCTAAGGTAACATCTGAAATTGCATGATGTGCACGACGTTTGTTCTTTCGCGCATTCGAGGTTTTTCGTTTTGGATGTGCCATTATTTACTTAATTATTTCTTTAATTCTTTTAATGCTTCCCATCTTGGGTCGATGTTTTCTTCCTCTTCATCAGAGTCGTTACCAAATTGTTGGTGTACAAACTCTTTAGGATTTCCTTCATCATCCAAAAAACGGGGATGTAATTTTTTTACCGGGAGATTGAGCAATATGCTATCCAACACATCCTGCTCTAAGTCTATTTGTTTAGAATGAATATCAATATTCCTGATGGAGCCTTTTTCATCCGCCGATTCTTCCACTTCTTCAGCTTTAAATAAAACTTCATAATTGGTTTCGATCTGATGATCAAATTCATCTAAAGATCGGTCACAAATAAGTTTTATATCAGCTTTTAATCCAAATTTGACTTGGATAAACTGAAGTGTGCGATAGAAGTTGATATCGAGTACAGCTCCTTCAAACGGAACTTCCTCAATCTCAAGATCATCGCTTTCTAATTCGATGGTTCTTTGGCTTTGTCCTTCAGGTATTTCAAAGATCTTAAACTTCAACATAGAACGTCTCCTTTACAGCTTGTAAATATAAGGATTATCCTACACGCTTACAATCAATTAAAAAGACCAAAAAGTCGCTTGTCAACTTGCTCAATTATAGAGCCTAAATCTTCATTATTATTAACAAAATCGAGGTCATCAGTCTCAATAATAAGCTTTTCATGAGGATAACGATCAATCCAATCCTCATATAATCTGTTCAGCCTTTCAAGATAATCGATCCTTATAGTGTTCTCATAATCCCTTCCCCGCTGCTGAATTTGATTCACCAGAGTAGGAACTTGAGCACGCAGATAAATTAGTAAGTCGGGCGGACGCAAGTAATGGCTCATTTCATGAAACAAAGCTTCATAATTCGTGAAATCGCGATCACTCATCAAACTCATTTCATGAAGGTTTTTTGCGAAGATCTCTACATCCTCATAAATGGTTCTGTCCTGTATCAGGCTTATATCATTTTCCAGCATCTCTTTCTGATGTCTAAATCTGCTAGACAGAAAATAGATCTGAAGATTAAAACTCCATCTACGCATGTCTTCATAGAAATCTGCCAGATAAGGATTGTCATCTACTGACTCATAAAAAGCCTCCCATCCAAAATGCTTTGACAACAAACTGGTAAGGGATGATTTCCCTGCCCCGATATTTCCGGCTACTGCTATATATTTAGAGTTTTTATTTTTCGAATCGCTCATAAGTTCCTTTTAATCTTTTCCAAGCAAACGGTACATCGCTTTTTTGTAATCTTCAACCCCAGGTTGGTTAAATGGGTTAACTCCCAAACTATATACAAATACCCCCGTCAGCAATTCAAAAAAGTAAATTAGCTCCCCCATTACTTCTGCATTCAAAGAGCTCAATGATAAATTTATAATCGGAACCTCTCCATCTTTGTGCGCTTCAGTAGTACCGAACCTTGCCTTGGTATTAATTTCATGGAAAGAATTTCCTGCCAGATAATTTAATTTATCATGATCTCCTTCTAAAGAGTTCACCTTTAAATCTGAAATGGGTTTTTCAACAATTATAAAAGTTTCCATCAAACTTCTGGTACCTTGTTGAATAAACTGGCCTAAACTATGCAGATCAGTTGAAAAAGTAGCTACGGTTGGGAAAATTCCTTTACCCTCTTTGCCTTCACTCTCTCCCATTAGTTGCTGTATCCAACCTCCAAAAGATTGCAACTCAGGCTCAAAGCATGAAAATACATCAATGGTAATTCCTTTTTCATGAAGAGATCTTCGGACAGCTGCGTAGTTCACTATTGGTGTTGCGTCCTCTTCATATTTATTGAATGCGGATACTGCGCCATAAAAAAGTGTCTTTACATCTATACCGGCAACAGCTATTGGTATCAGCCCAACAGGTGTTAACACTGAAAATCTACCTCCAACATCTTCAGGAATTATAAATTTTCTATACCCTTTTTCTTCAATCAACCCATTCAGAACTCCACCTTCATTGCTGGTAGTACAGATAATCCGATCAGCGGCTTTGTCTCCATACATCTGATCCATGACTTCACGAATCATTCTGAATGAAAGTGCTGTTTCTAATGTAGAGCCCGATTTTGAGATTACATTAACATACACGCTTTTCGGGCTTCCATCCTGTTTCGGAGTTTTTATATAAGCTAAAAGCTCCTGAAGGTATTTTCCTCCCATATGGTGTCCCGCAAAAAGTATTTCCGGTCCCTTTTTATTGAAATGAGGAGAAAGTGCGTCGATAACAGCTTTTGCCCCTAAATAGGAACCTCCGATACCGCAGACAATAAAAATATCAGCATTATCTCTGATATCTCTACCTAAAGAACTTATTTTTTCCAGCAAAGCGTCGTTTGGAGACTTCAGCAGATCTCTCCAACCTAACCATTCGGATCCTTTACCAGTTTTATCTTTTAGCTGAATAAGTGCCTCTTCGCACTTTTCGAGAGATTCAGTGTATGCTTCTTCGGAAATAAATTCTTTAGCAATGTCGGTGTTAATTGAAATCATTATCTAAGTAGTTTGGCTAATTCTATAAGTGAGTGATCAAGATCTTTTTTTCTATCTACAGCAACTTTAATAGGAGTAATTTTAATTTTACCATTAACGATTCCAACCATTATACCACTATGTCCTTCCATCAATGTTTTAATTGCAGCAGCTCCCAATCTGCTTGCCAAAACACGATCCCGCGCTGTTGGGGAACCTCCTCTTTGAATATGTCCTAAAATACAGACACGCATATCGTATTTTTTGAAATCGTCTCGAATCTGCTCTGCCAATTGAATAGCTCCTCCGGATTCATCCCCTTCTGCTACTACAACCAGACTACTTCTAACCTGATTCTTAAGCATAGTTTTAAGCTGGGACTTTACATCTTCGATATCCATCAACTCTTCCGGAAGTAAAGCCAGTTCAGCTCCACCGGCTATGCTGGTTTCAAGTGCTATGAAACCGGCATCCCTTCCCATAACCTCCACCAAGAACATTCGTTCATGAGCATCAGCGGTGTCACGTATTTTATCTACAGCATCAAGTGCCGTATTTAATGCTGTATCATATCCGATTGTTTCATCGGTCCCGATTATATCATTGTCGATAGTTGCGGGAATACCAATTACTTTTATCCCGTGTTCCTGACTAAAAATATTTGCTCCGGTAAAGGTTCCGTCTCCTCCGATAGCTACCAGCGCATCTATATTATATTTCTTAATAGTTTCTGCTGCCTTCTTTCTTCCTTCTACAGTTCTGAATTCCTGAGAGCGCGCAGACTTGAGAATAGTGCCTCCTCTTTGGATGATATTTGAAACAGAATTATTTTTCATGGGCTTCACTTCATCGTGAATTAATCCATGATATCCATGTCTGATTCCAAAAACTTTTAAGTCATTTTTTGCTGCAACCCTTACCACGGCACGTACAGCCGCATTCATTCCGGGTGAATCTCCTCCGCTTGTTAAAACCCCAATGGTTTCAAGCCCGGCTAACTTCGTAATCATAATTTTATTTTAAGTGAGTGAGTGTGATTAGTCCTAAATATTTGTCGTATATATTAACTAAATTTCGAGCTGTTCAAGTTTAAGAAAATTTAAACATATTTGATGGCTGATAACGTTTCCCTTGCCAGAATTGAAAAAGATTCTGTGGTTCGTAAATCTTTAAAAGAAATTACCGCCCCTGTTTCAGAACATTTATCTGAATTTAGATCTTTTTTCAAAGATACCGTTAAAACAGATGTGTTTCTACTGGATCAAATTCTTAGATATCTGCACAAACAAAAAGGGAAAGAACTTCGTCCTACTCTTGTTTTTATGACTGCCAATTTATTCGATGGTATTTCCGGCAGAAGTCATATTGCAGCTACAATGATCGAATTGCTACACACGGCTACCCTGATTCATGACGATGTTGTTGATGAAGCTAATTCCAGACGCGGATTTGTGAGCATTAATAAGATATGGAAAAATAAAGCGGGAGTGCTTCTTGGTGATTTTTTGCTTTCCCGGGGATTACTGGTTTCGCTTGAGAACAAAGAGTACAAGTTACTGGAAGTACAATCCAAAGCAGTTCAAAAAATGAGCGAGGGGGAACTTCGTCAGCTTAAAACAGCCGGGTTATTTAACATGACTGAAGAGCGATACTTTCAGATCATCTCTGAAAAAACAGCGAGCCTTATCTCTACCTGCTGTGAGTGTGGAGCCGTTTCTGCCACTAATGATACAGAACAACATAAATTAATGGCAAATATCGGGATGAGCATTGGAATTGCTTTTCAGATCAGAGACGACCTTTTTGATTATGGTATGTATGATATTGGCAAGCCAAAGCGAAATGATATTCAGGAGCGTAAAGTAACATTGCCACTTATAAAAGCAATGGAGCACTGCTCTAAGAAAGAGGCTTCTCATATTCGGGCGTTAATGAAGAAAAGAAAAAAGACTTCGAAGAATATTGATGAGATCGTAGACTTTGTTCATGATAAAGGTGGAATGGATTATGCAAAACAGCATATGTATGAATATGCAAACAAAGCGATTGAAGGATTAGAAAAAATTCCTGAATCACAAGCCAGGCAAGATTTTGTTGATCTGATTCACTATGTAATTACCCGTAAGAAATAAAGTAAATGGCTGAACAAACCAGTTTGTTTATTTCTGATGTTCATCTCGGGGCTTTTGATAAAGCGACAGAGAAAGAAATTGAGGATGAACTCATCGCACTTATCAATCACTGTTGTGAACAAAAGATCAAAATCTATATACTCGGCGACCTCTTTGATTATTGGATGGAATATCCGAAAAAAAAATTCATCCCAACTGTTGGGCAAAGAGTGTTACAAGCCTTCAAAAAGCATAACACAAAATGCGAGCCCACCACCTATATCACAGGAAATCATGACAACTGGACGTACGGCCATTTCGAGGATCTGGGATTTGATGTGGAATCCAACTATCGCGTTATCAGGCAAAATGGTTTTAATACCTTATTAATGCATGGCGATGGAAGGTTCGGAAAAAGTGATGATCTGCTACGCCCCTTTTTTCATGGAGTGCTGAGAAGTAAATATTTTGTGAAAATGTTTCAGGCATTTCTGCCTCCTGAACTGGGAATTCCGGTTATGAAAAAATTCTCAGGCTTTTCTAAAATGAAGGAAAACAGAACTCCCATTCCTTTGGATAAACATGCAAAACGCGTGCTAAAAGAAAAGGATATTGACTTTATAATAATGGGGCATGATCATATTCCAAGAATGGAAACATTTAAAGCCGGAACGTATATAAACCTTGGAACCTTTTTCTATCATAAAACGGTAGCTCTTTACAACAATGGAGCTTATCAACTCGTTAGATGGAGTGCTTCTGATAAAGAATTTGTACCTTTCACTGAATCAAGTGTTGTAGAATGAGCGATAAAAAAGAACCTATTGACCACCAACGGTATTTTAACGATCCGGAATACCGCAAAGAAGTGCTGGCTGAGCGAAAAGCCAGAGAAGAAAATTCAGAAGAGCCTTCTTCTAAATATGGTTTTAGTTCTGACAATCTTAGAAAAAAGATCATTACCTGGACCGGAGCTGTAGCGGCTACGCTTTTAGTTGTTGTAATTGGATACGTTATTTTTCTTTTTCAGGGACTTCCCCCTCTCGAAAAACTTGAAAACCCGGACACTGCCATTGCTACCGAAGTACGAAGCAGAGACGGTGTTGTTTTAGACAAATATTTTACAGAAAACCGAACCTGGGTTCCCTATGATCAAATCTCTCCCCATGTTATAAACGCACTTGTAGCTACAGAAGATCATCGATTTTATAACCATTGGGGAATAGATATGGTGAGAACTCTTGCCATTCCATTCAATTTGATGCGTGGCCGTGTGGAAGGTGGCTCTACTCTCAGCCAACAGCTTGCTCGTAATCTTTATAAAGAAATTGGATTGAAATTTTCTATTTCCAGAAAATTCAGGGAAATGATCACCGCTGTTCAGATCGAACAAAATTATACTAAGCGGGAAATCATAGAAATGTATCTCAACACAGTTGAGTATAGTAATAGCGCTTTTGGAATTGAAGCAGCAGCCAGAACGCATTATAACAAGCCGGCCAAAGAACTAACACTTTCTGAATCTGCGGTTTTAGTTGGTTCTGTTAATGCAGTTTACGCTTATAACCCAAGAATCAATCCCGATAAATCCAAGTATAGACGAAATGTTGTTCTATTGCTGATGAATAACAGAGGTTTTATTGATTCTACTTCATATAAGCAATTAAGAGAAGAGCCTATCACTTTAGATTATCAACCGCCTTCAAAAGCCGGAAGAGTAAGTAGATATTTTGGTGAGTATGTACGACAAAGAGTATCCGGATGGGCTGAAGAAAACGGATATGATATTTACAAAGACGGGCTTGTGATCTACACAACGATTGACTCCCGCCTTCAAAAACATGCGGAACGAGCATTAAGCACTAAGTTAGATTCCCTTCAAAAGATATTCGAATACGAATGGACTTCTCGCGGCAGCAACGAATATATGGACAAGCTTTGGGATGAGTTCCCAACATTTAAGGATAGTTTTCTGGAAGAGACCGATCGATATAAAAATGGATATCAAACCTATAATACCAAGATCCGAAAAGTAGTTTTAGACAGTCTGAAAGCTGATACTGCTTTTGTTGATTCCGTACTTAAAGCCCGAACAAGATTAGAAGCCAGTTTTGTAGCTATTGAGCCTACCAACGGAAATATCCTTGCATGGGTGGGTGGTTCCAATTATGGAAGCGTACAATTTGATCATGTTTATCAATCAAGACGACAGGTTGGTTCTACATTTAAACCCTTTGTGTATTCTGTTGCTATTGATAACGGCTTTAAGCCCTATCATAAATTTTCAAAATTTCCGATCTCATTCCGTGACAGAAACGGAAAAGTATGGAACCCTAAAGATGCTGAAGTTGCCAGTGGACCAAATGAAGTTCCTTTGCGGGAAGCATTAGCACGAAGTATGAATAATGTAACCGTTCGCTTACTTCCTGAACTTGCAGGTTATCCGGGAACCAACAAACTTTGGGAATTAGATGCTGCCGCCAGAAAAATTAAAGATATGGCTTCTAATTTAGGGGTTGATATGAGCAGAACTCCAGCCTACCCTTCCATCGCTTTGGGTACAGCAGAAGCTTCATTATTAGAAATGACTTCTGCTTATACTACTTTTGCCAATAATGGAGTTCATATTGAACCTATTGCAATCACAAGAATTGAAGATAAAGAGGGAAATGTACTTCAGGAATATTTCCCTGAATACAGAAAAGAAGTTATAAGCCCGGAAACGGCATACATGATGGTTGATATGATGCGTGGCGTGATCAGAGGCGGAGATGGATACTTCGGAACCGGAGTTCGATTAAGAAATGTGTATGGCGTTCGACAGGATATCGCCGGAAAAACAGGAACTACAAACGATGCTTCTGATAACTGGTTTATTGGAATGACCCCACATATTGTAATGGGTGCCTGGGTTGGTGGTGAAGATCGTCGTATTCGTTTCCCTCAGGACGGAAGCTACAGTATTGGTCAGGGTGCAAGAACAGCTCTTCCTATTGTCGGTACTTTCATTAATTATGTAACTGATGATCCGGAAGCTTATTGGGGTTACGACGCCTTTTCTCCCCCTCCCGGCTTTGTAATGCCCGAAGATCCCAAAGAAGTTCGTGATGAATTGGGGACAGATAAAAATCGTGGCAGGATTGGGTGGTAGTCAGTTTTCCCTGCTTTCTTCATCGACTAAGTCCCATTTTTAATGATATTGAATAGATAGTTTGAATTTGCTACTAACCTTGTGGTTTTAACCTTTCTTCAAACTTTAATTTCAATCGCGTTGCGGCATCTTTAATTATCTGCTACATTTGCATAGCAACAAAATAGATTGTATAAACATAATAAAATAAATTAGATATATATACGCAGTACGTGTATACATAAGTTACAGGACATTGGAGAAACGTAGATAATGAAATCTCTAGAGTTTTCAGACAACAAATTGAATATTGACGACAAGTCATTCGAACTGCAATACAATATCGAAGAAGCTCGAATTTTAGATGAAAAGGCAACTGTGATCTATAAATTTGATGAACTCGCTCCTAAGAATAGGCAGTTCAACAATTGTCAAGCTTTTGATTCTGACGGAACACTTCTTTGGACAGCTGAACATCCAACAAATACTAGTGCTGACTTCTATATTAACTTTATGAAGGACAACAAACTATGGAACTTTGGGTGTTTCATATGTGCTATAGATTTCTCAACTGGTAAACTCCTGAATGCTCAATTCACCAAATGAAACAGTTAGACGATTTTGAAGAAGAAGTACGATCAATCTCCAAGAAGATTGACGCACCTGAATACTTAATTCCAACTTTTGCAATTTCACGGCATGACGGAACTCCTCATATTGAGATAACAGGTAAGGAATATCATTTTGTCGTATGTGAACGTGGAACGGAATTCTCAAGACAAAGAACATTTGATAAAAAGGAGATTCTATTTTGGATATTTGATGCCGTAACTTTTTCAATGGCGAGCCAACTCGAATTCAAGAACAGAAGTGCAGACGAAGACTCCAGAATCCAACTCTTTGAAATTCAGGAACAACTAATTGGCCAAATCGATCCGAAATACTCAGAAATCTTACGCCAGAAACATCAACGACTGCTGAAATAAACAGCCCTGTAACAGGCTTTAGCACCAATTACAAAAACAAAACCGACTACAATGAAAACAATAATGACAATCATCTGCTTCTTGGGACTTACATTGACAACTGTAGCCCAGGACAAAAACGAACAGTTATACGAAGCTGTTACCAAGAATGACAAGGACAAAGTAGAGAAACTGATAGATAAGGGTGCGGACGTAAATTACATTAAACACGTGGGACCTTGGATGAAAGTTAGCGTGTTAATTATAGCTGTGAACAATAAAAACATTGAAATTGCAAAATTGCTTTTGGAAAATAAAGCAGACGTAAACTGGAAAGACGGATTTAACAGTTCTGCAATTCTTTACGCAACATCAAGTGGCAACATTGAAATGGTTAAATTACTCCTAGAGTATGGAGCGGACATTAACGACAATGATGGAAAAGGAAACACCGTCCTGACTGCTGCAAAAGAGAGTAAAGACAAGGACCTAATATCGTTCGTTGAGAAGAAGTTAAAAGAAAAAGAATAAAAAACTGTTGCCAATAACACCTATAAGCAATAGCGCCTTGCGGGACGCTATTGCTTATACCCAAACCGCTACTCCACCAAATACCTCATCAATCTCACTGCAAATCGCTGATTATTTGGAGCTAAGCGGGAATTAAAACCCACTTTAAAAGTACCGTTTTCATTGGTTATATCCCGTGCTGTAAACATTGCTGCCTCACCAAATACAGCTAGTTTTCCCTTTCCATAATTCATCACAGCTCCCTGTGCGAAGTTTTCCAGATCTATGGTTTTTGTGGTATCGGCAAACTGCCATGCAATTTCAGGTTCGAGGCTAATATCTCCTTTTTTAAAAGACAAAATAAGTTCAGCTTTCTCAGGATATCTAAAAGCACTGCCGGTAAAGGTTGTAACGGATTGAATTTCACCTTCCAGCATTGGATGCTCTTTTAGTCTTTCGTTTTGAAGAGAAAAATAATCCGGTTGATTTCCTTCTTTTTCCAATCGGGCAAAGCCATTGCTGAATTCAAATCCAAAAGACTCAGCTAAATTAAATGCAGCTCCCCCGAATGGCATATGATCCGCCACCAAAAATAATCTACCGCCCTCATTTACCCACTTATTGATCTCCTTGATTTCCTGCATAGTAAAAGCTGAAGGATTAGGCAATCTCCAGTTACCAAGATTACTTTCGTGTAATGGGTTAATTATTGCATAAATATCACAACCCGATAGTACTTGAGTATTAGAAACAGAAGAATTCATGTCTCGCATATGAAAACCATTTGCTTTCATCAAACGTGCAAAAGGTGAAAAACCACCATCAAGAGTATGCAAATTATTGTGGGCAGAATCGATGCATATAACCGGTGCAACAGACACATCAAACAAAGGCTCAACAATGTGAGGAGTAAAAGTTGTATCAAATCGTTGCTGTGATTGTACAGTTACGCAATACAATCCAAATACTAGAATTAGAAAACTAATTTTTTTCATAGAAACGTATTTAATACTAAATATATAGTATTAAATCTATACACACAAAAAAGCCGATTCTCTTTCGAAAATCGGCTTTATAAATTTATTTTCATTTGCGAACAAGGTGAAGCAATCTGCTTTAAAGGAAGACTGCTTCGTTCCTCGCAGATGTTTTATTCTTCAATAACAGATTCAGCTAATAAAGTGAGTTTGTTTTCAGCTACTTCCACAAATCCACCGGAGATCTTATAATTAGTTTCTCCTTCAGATTTACGAACCAACACCTCTCCTTCTTCTAAAGTAGAAACGATTGGAGCGTGATTTGCTTTAACTTCAAAACTTCCCTCTGTTCCCGGCATTTTTACACCGGTTACATCGCCTTCAAATAAAGAGCCTTCAGGAGTTAAGATCTGTGCTATAAAAGTACTCATACTTTAGAATTAAGCTTCTTCAGATTCTGCGAGCATCTTCTCGCCTTTTTCAATTGCTTCGTTGATATCACCAACCATATAGAAAGCACCTTCTGGCAGGTGATCCAATTCACCGTCAATGATCATCTTAACACCTTTAACGGTATCTTCGATTTTTACATACTTACCAGGAGAACCTGTAAACTGCTCTGCCACAAAGAATGGCTGAGAGAAGAAACGTTGTACTCTTCGTGCTCTGTTTACAATAAGCTTATCTTCATCCGAAAGTTCATCCATACCTAAAATGGCGATGATATCCTGAAGATCCTTATAGTTTTGAAGTAAGATAGTTGCTCTTCTAGCTGTGTTGTAATGATCATCACCTACAACTTTTGGATCTACAATTCTTGAGGTTGAATCCAAAGGATCTACCGCAGGATAAATACCAATTTGTGTCAATGCACGGTTTAGGTTTGTAGTCGCATCCAAGTGAGTAAATGTTGTTGCCGGAGCCGGATCGGTCAAGTCATCCGCAGGTACATATACTGCCTGAATAGAAGTAATAGAACCTTTTTTGGTTGAAGTGATACGCTCCTGCATAGCACCCATCTCAGTTGCCAATGTTGGCTGGTAACCTACTGCCGATGGCATACGACCAAGAAGTGCTGACACCTCAGAACCTGCCTGAGTAAATCGGAAAATATTATCGATGAACAACAGAATATCTCTGGAAACTTCATCACGGAAGTACTCTGCAACAGTCAAACCTGAAAGAGCTACACGAGCACGTGCTCCAGGAGGCTCATTCATCTGACCAAACACTAGTGTTGCTTGAGATTCTTTTAATTTAGATTCATCAACTTTAGAAAGATCCCACTCTCCTGCTTCCATTGACTCTTTGAATTCATCACCGTAGTTAATTACTCCGGATTCGATAAACTCACGAAGAAGGTCATTTCCTTCACGTGTTCTTTCACCAACACCTGCGAACACTGATAAACCACCATGTTGCTTTGCGATGTTGTTAATTAATTCCTGGATCAATACGGTTTTACCTACACCGGCACCACCAAAAAGACCAATTTTTCCACCTTTTGCATATGGGCAAAGAAGATCAACTACTTTAATTCCAGTCTCCAACATCTCTGTAGATGTAGCAAGTTGATCAAAAGCAGGAGCTTCACGGTGAATCGGGTAATTTCTTTTTCCTTCCGGAGCTTTGATTCCATCAATCGCTTCGCCTACTACATTGAATAAACGTCCACGGATATCTTCGCCAACAGGCATTGAAATAGTTTTACCTGTATCTTCAACTTCCATACCCCTTACTAAACCATCAGTAGAATCCATGGCGATAGTACGCACACGATCTTCACCTAAGTGTTGAGCTACCTCCAAATAAAGAGTTGAGCCGTCGGTTGGATTTTCAATAGTTAGGGCATTTAGGATGGCAGGGGTTTCGCCATCGGTAAAGTCAACGTCGACAACAGGTCCGATTACCTGTGCAATTGTTCCTTTATTCATGTGCTAAATCGCGATTTTATTAAAATTTTTGATAGTCTGAGTAGTTGAAATTTTGCACTCCTGCAAAGGCTGGTAAAGATAGGGAGATATGCCGTTAGAGGCAATCCTTTTTCATCTTAAATTTAAATGAATAGCCGTTCAAACAATATTATTAAAACAACGAGTCATTCAGAGGCTACTGCCGATGAATCTGCACAACGTGAATCTTGCTCGGTTCTGAATTTCTGAAAACAATATGGTCTATTATGTATATCCATCTTGAAACACGCCCCTAAAGGGGCTTCTAGCTAAAAATCTCATCAAAGATTGAGCCTGGCATTCCAATTCTTGGCTTAAACAAGCAAGTCCTTCAGGGCTTGCGGTTTTATGAATTTGATTCATCTTTTATTTAAGGGTTTTCCCTATCGTTCTGAGTATCACATTACCCTAAAAATCAATTCATGTAAAATCTCAGAAATTACTTTAACATTTTCTGACTTTAACTCGTCCTATATTCGATCTAATTATCAATCTCTTATCATCACAATGAAATTACAATTCAGATTCCTTTTTGCATTCCTGTTTACAGGTCTTCTTTTGAGCTCATGCTCCAACAACAAACAAGAATTCTCAGTTAACTATGAGAAATTTACTCTCGATAACGGATTAGAAGTAGTATTCCATCAGGATGATTCAGATCCAGTTACTGCTGTGGCCTTAACTTTCCATGTTGGTTCAGCAAGAGAAAAAGAAGGGAAAACCGGTTTTGCACATCTTTTCGAACACTTACTTTTTTTAGAATCTGAAAATCTGGGAAAAGGCGGATTGGATAAAATGAGTAGTCGTATTGGAGGTTCCGGTGCAAATGGTTCTACAAGCAGAGACCGAACCAATTATTTCCAGACCGTACCAAATGACGCTCTCGAAAAAATGATCTGGGCCGAAGCTGATAAATTAGGCTATTTCATCAATACGGTTACTGAAGCAGTAGTTGCTAAGGAAAAGCAGGTTGTGAAAAATGAAAAACGTCAGGGCGTTGATAATGCACCTTACGGTCATGCAAGCTATGTGATTGGTAAGAATCTGTATCCACAGGGACATCCCTATAATCATCAGGTTATTGGTTCTCTGGAAGATCTTCAGAACGCTACGCTTGCTGATGTAAAAGAGTTTTACCGTAAATGGTATGTACCCAATAATGCAACTCTGGTAATTGCCGGAGATTTTGATACTGAACAAGCCAAAGAATGGGTAGAAAAATATTTTGCTGAAATTCCACGTGGAGAAGAGATCACTCCTCTTCCCGATGCTCCTATTGAAGTTGATGAAACAAAGAAATTATTCTATGAAGATAACTTTGCCCGTCTACCTGAACTGAGAATGGTTTGGCCAACGGTAAAGCAATATCATCCTGATATGTACGCCCTTGATATTTTAACTCAGCTACTCACTGACGGTAAAAAAGCACCGTTCAATAAAGTATTGGTGGAAGAAGATCAGCTTTCTTCAAATGTATTCATGTTCAGTCAAAATGCAGAAATAGCAGGCGAAACTACCTTATTAATCCGAGCCTATCCCGGAACTGATCTTGATAAAGTATCGGAATCAGTAAACAAAGCGTTTAAAAAATTCGAAACCGAAGGATTTACTGAAGCAGATCTGGATCGAATAAAAGCAGGAATTGAAACTCAGTTCTACAATGGACTTTCAAGCGTATTAGGAAAAGCTTTCCAATTGGCTCAATACAATATTTTTGCAGGTGATCCGGGATATATCAATGAAGATATTCAAAAGACTCTTGCCGTTACTAAAGATGATGTTATGAGGGTTTATGAAGAATACATCAAAGGTGAGAATTTCATAGCGACCAGTTTTGTTCCTCAGGGACAAGCCGAACTCGCTCTCGAAAATTCAAAACCTGCGGAAGTGGTAGAAGAGCAGATAGTACAAGGAAAAGCAAATGAAGAATTTAAGTTTCCTGAAGAAACTGAATATGAAAGAACAGCTTCAAGCTTTGATAGAACTGTTGAGCCTCCGTATGGTGAAAGCCCCGATGTGAAAGTCCCGGATGTTTGGGAAGGTTCATTAGAAAACGGAATGCAGGTCTTCGGGATTGAAAATACTGAATTGCCACTCGTTCAATTTACAATAGAGATAGAAGGTGGATTGCTGTTAGAAAACACCTCGAAAACCGGAGTTTCAAATTTAATGGCAGATCTTATGACAAGAGGAACTGCTAACAAAACTCCAGAGCAACTGGAAGAAGCTATTAATGAACTAGGTGCTTCCATCAATGTAAATGCCGGCAGACAAACAATCACCATCACAGCAAATACATTAGCTCGTAATTATGGTAAAACCCTTGATCTGGTCGAAGAAATTATATTGGAACCACGCTGGGATGAGACAGAATTTGAACTTGCTAAGCAAAGTACTTTAAGTCAGATAGCTCAGCAAAGCGCCAATCCAAATAGTATTGCTTCAAATGCATACAACAAATTGCTGTATGGTGAAGATCATATTCTTTCTTACAACTCCATCGGAACTACTTCGAGCGTGGAATCTATTACCATCCAGGACCTTAAGGATTATTACAATGCAAACTTCTCTCCTTCTGTCGCTGATTTCATGATCGTTGGTTCTATATCGAAAAGTGAAGTAATGAGTTCATTGACTGATCTTGAAGCTAAGTGGGAAGCTAAGTCGGTAGATATTCCTGAATTTGAAACTCCGGAAAGACCTGAAAAATCTACTGTATATTTTTATGATGTTCCAAACGCTAAACAATCCGTAATAAGATTCGGATATCTTGCTATGCCTGAAACTCACGAAGATTATTATCCTGCTACCGTTATGAATTACATACTTGGTGGTGGTGGTTTTGCATCCAGGTTTACACAAGAGCTTCGCGAAGGTAAAGGTTATACCTATGGAATCAGATCGGGGTTTTCAGGTTCAAACATTGCCGGACCGTTTACCATCAGCAGTGGTGTTCGCACCAACGTGACTTACGAATCTGCTGCATTGGTTAAGGAAATTCTGGAAGAATACCCATCTACTTTTACTGATACAGATCTTGAAACTACTAAAAGTTTTTTACTGAAAAGTAATGCCCGAAGCTTTGAAACTCTTGGTGCCAAGCTAAATATGCTGGATAATATAAGTGACTATGGCTGGAGCCCGGATTATGTGAAAGAGCGTGAGCAGATCGTAAAAAACATGACCAAAGAACAGATTTCAGAGCTGGCTCATAAATACGCTAATCCCGATCAAATGATCTGGTTGGTTGTTGGTGATGCCAAAACACAAATGGATAGATTGGAACAACTAGGTTTCGGTGAGCCTGTTCTTATCAATAACAGGTTTAAAGAAGGGAATTAAAACAAGCTTATTTTCTTTTTCAATATACAGTAGGGACGTATCGCGATACGTCCCTACTGTATATGATGGGAATTCTATATGAAAAGAATAGAACAACTAATTAATTTACTCAACCTTCAAAAACACCCGGAAGGTGGCTACTTCAAGGAAACTTACAGAAGTGAAGGAGTAATTCCTTCTGAGGTTTTGAGTAACGATATCAATGGAGACCGAAACTATTGTACGGGTATTTACTTCTTACTCACCTCAGACAACTTTTCAACCTTTCATCGAATCAAACAAGATGAGATGTGGCATTTTTATGAAGGCTCTCCCCTTGTTGTTCATCTGATTGACAAAGAAGGAAATTACTCTTTCCAAAAGATTGGATTAGATTTCGAAGACGGACAAGTTCCACAATTTGTAGTGCCTAAGGAAGTTTGGTTTGCTTCTGAAGTTCAAGAACCTGATTCATATTCCCTTGTAGGATGTACTGTTTCTCCCGGTTTTGATTTCAAGGATTTCGAGCTTGCAGAAAAAGACTCTCTCCTTTCAGAATTCCCAAACCACTTTGCGATAATTGATCGCCTTTCAAGGTAGAACTTTTATATTTTCATCATATCTAACACTAAAGATTCAAAGCTAGAATCTTTATATTCGACATCTAAATTTTGAAACTAATTACCCGTATGAAAAATCTTGACTCTTCCGTTCAACAAAAAATTGATCAATGGCTGGAAGGCAGCTATGACGAGAATTCCAAACAAGAGATTCGCTCGTTAATCGATCAAGAAAAGTTCGAAGAGTTAACAGATGCTTTTTACAAAGATCTGGAATTTGGAACAGGTGGTTTGCGCGGAATTATGGGAGTTGGCTCCAATCGGGTGAACAAATACACTTTTGGAGTAGCAACTCAGGGATTTAGCAATTTTCTGAAGAAAACCTATCCTGATCAGCAGATAAAAGTGGCTATTGCGCACGATTGCAGAAATAATTCAGACACGCTGGCTAAAGTGGTTGCAGATGTGTTTTCAGCAAATGGAATCAAAGTATATTTCTTTGAAGGATTACGCCCAACTCCGGAATTATCGTATGCAGTAAGAGAGCTGAATTGTCAGGGAGGTGTAGTTCTTACCGCTTCTCACAACCCAAAGGAGTACAACGGCTTTAAAGCGTACGGAGCTGATGGTGGACAATTGGTATCGCCACACGACAAAGCCGTAATGGAAGAAGTACAAAAAGTAGCTTCTATCGATGATGTTAAGTTTGAAGGAAATAATGAGCTAATCGAAATGATTGGAGAAGATGTCGATCAGAAATATTTAGCCGAACTAAAGAAACTCTCCGTTTCTGAGAAGGAAATACAGAATCAGAAAGATCTGAAGATCGTTTTCTCCCCCATTCACGGAACTGCAGGTGTATTAGTACCGCCTGCGCTCAAAATGTATGGTTTTGAAAATGTGACATTGGTTGAAGAGCAAATGGTTGTGGATGGAAATTTCCCAACGGTAGTATACCCGAACCCGGAAGAACAGGATGCTCTGGCAATGGCTCTGGATAAAGCCAAAGAAATTGATGCTGAATTAGTAATGGCAACCGATCCCGATGCGGACAGAATAGGAATTGCAGTAAAAGATACCTCGGGTGAATGGACGCTTTTAAATGGTAACCAGACTGCCTGCCTGATCATTAATTATATGCTAACTGCCTGGAAGAACGCCGGTAAACTGAATGGAAATCAGTATATCGTAAAAACGGTGGTTACCTCTTACCTGATTGATGAGATCGCGGAATCTTATTCTGTGGATTGTTTCAACACCTTAACCGGTTTCAAATATATTGGTGAACTCATGACCAATTTTGAAGGTGAAAAAGAGTTCATTGCCGGTGGTGAAGAAAGTTACGGTTACCTGATCGGTGAACACGTTCGTGATAAAGATGCTGTAGTTTCAGCAGTAATTATTGCAGAAATGGCGGCGTATTACAAAGATAATGGATCTAGTCTGTATGAAGCACTTCTGGAAATGTATGTAAACTTCGGTATCTATCAGGAAAAACTGATCTCAATTACTAAGAAAGGAAAAGCAGGTGCAGAAGAAATTCTGGAGATGATGAAAAACTTCAGAGAAAACCCTCCAACTTCGCTTGGTGGTTCTGATGTGGTTACTATTAAGGATTATAAATCGACGGAAGAAAAGAATGTGAAGACAGGTGAGGTTTCTGAGATTGACCTCCCTTCATCAAACGTGCTGCAATTTATAACTGAAGATGGTGCAATTATTTCTGCTCGTCCTTCCGGTACAGAGCCAAAGATCAAATTCTATTGCAGCGTTAACGATACCATCGCAACCGTTCATGAATACCCGTTTGTTCAGAAAAAATTGATGGATAAGATCGATCAGATCATGGAAGAACTCAGCTGATATTAAATTGCTATTTAGAATTAATCTTAATAGTGATATCTTTGGTGAAACTTAAATCCAATTTCATCAATGAGACTACTTCTTTTACTCCTGATAACTTTTTTATCTACTAATTTACTTCCGGCTCAGGAACTGATCATCGGGAGTGAGCTTGTTAAACCCGGAATCCGGGTAATTTTTGAAGGTGCTATTAAGGATAACGTCACTCCTTCTGATCTTCATCTGGAAGAATCAAAAACTGATGTTCATCTCGAAGCCAGAGTTAATTGGGCATCAGATAAAACTGTGACAGTTCCTGAAGGAGCGCCCAGAGGTGGCTTTGTGGCTTATCTCACTATTACTGCTGAAGTGATCAATGAGCGCACCGGAGAACGATTAGAGGATATTCAGGTCGTTCCACATATCAATTTGATCGATAATCTTCACTATGCAAGAAACATCAGCTTGCCCGGAAAAAGAGATGATCTCTACACCGTAAAATTTACTGTTTATCCGCCGGAAGGAGCTCAGTTAGCCCTTCACAAAGACTGGAGAGAAAATCACAGCGATCAGTTATTCGAACAAACTCAATTTGAATACAAAAACGTTGATTTTGAAGAAATTGCGAATGCAAGCAGACGATAATTGAATGCTACGTTTTCATCGATCTTTAGAATTATTGGCGAGCCAAGAAAGTAATGAAATCGACGGCTTAGTTGAGCACAATGCTACCTACTTTTGTCTTGATATCAAGCTCTTCAGCGGATCAAAATCAATCCTAAGTTAGTTGAAAAAATGTGAGTAGCCTTTGTTCTAGATGATTAAAGCTATTCATAAACCTACCCTTACAAAGATCCCGAAACAAGTTCGGGATGACCAATTTCTATGTATTTATGATATAGTTCTCCTATAGAATCGTTCATTATTTATAGACAAAGAAGCAGAAAATACTAAAGTGTATACAAAGTTGATCACCTCAACTCAAAGATCTTACCGGCTTTTTGAGTGATAATATCCTGCATTTCCAGTTGTAGCAGAGCAACTAATAATTCACTTGTATGAAGATTCAATTCGTCAGCCAGGTCGTCTATTTGAAAAGATTGTTGTTCAAGTTGCTCGCAAATGGAAGTACTTAGTTTATCCAGCTTATATTCTTTCCAACTTGGTGCTTTTTTAGGGAGTTCTTTTGCACTATTTCCATCAGATTCAAAATCGATGGGTAATTCCACCAAAATATCATCAACTACCTGAACCAGTTTAGCAGCTCCTTTTTTTATGAGATAATTACATCCTGTGCCTGAAGGGTTTTCTAGATGATGGGGAATTGCGAAAACTTCTCGATTCTGATCGAGAGCCAGTTCAGCAGTGATCATGCTACCTCCTTTTATTCCGGATTCAATTACAACTACACCAAGGCTTAGTCCGCTTACAACTCTGTTTCGTAATGGAAAATTATTTTTTTCGGGAATCATCCCCAAAGGGAATTCTGAAATAACTGCCCCTCCTGATTTCACAATTGCATTCGCAATTTCCGTATTACTTTTTGGATAGAGATTATCAATTCCTGAACCCAAAACAGCCACTGTTGTAGCCCCAACATTCAAAGCGGATTGATGTCCGATGGTATCAATTCCATATGCCAATCCACTGAAAATACACAATCCTTTTTCTGCCAGCTTAGTGGAAAATTTCTGGGCTTGTTTCTTTCCGTAAGTTGATGCATTTCTGGTTCCTACTACTGCTACTCCGGGTTTTTTTAGAGCTTCTGGATCGCCTTTAAGCCAATACAGAATTGGTGGATCGTAAATTTCTTTCAATAAGTTCGGGTATTCCGGATCTCTCATTGTAATGATTTGAGCGCCGATCTTATCCGTATCTTCTATTTGCTGATCGACACTTTCCCAGTCATCAAATGATAAAATGGCCAAAGCTGTAGCTTCCCCAACTCCTTCGTAACTTCTGAGCTGAGTTTTACTGAGATTGAATAGATTTTCGAGTTGATCACATTCCTGAACTAAATGCCTGACTCTCTTACTTCCCAGTCCGGGAATCAGAGTTAGCGCAATTAAGTTTCTAAGAATCTTCTTGTTTTGCATGTTGAAGTTTTTCCCAAAGTGCTTCTCTAAGTTCATCCACACCATGTCCGGTAGCAGATGAAATTGGAATTACGGGAATTTCATCATCAAAATGAAGTTTTTTATCTAACTTAAAACCTTGTTTTAAATCCATCTTAGTTATAGCCAGTACTCTGGGCTTATCAAGAAGGTCTTTCCGATAGGCTTTTAACTCGTTCACCAAAGCATTGTACTCATACTCAATATCTGTTTGAGAACTCACCATGAACAACAAAATGCTGTTTCGTTCAATATGGCGAAGAAACTGTATTCCCAATCCTTTTCCCTGATGTGCTTCTTCAATTATTCCGGGAATATCAGCCATTACAAAACTTCTGTAATCTGAGAATTTAACTACTCCTAAATTTGGTTCAAGTGTAGTAAACGGATAGTCAGCTATTTTCGGTTTTGCATGAGAAAGTGCTGAAAGCAATGTGCTTTTTCCGGCGTTCGGAAATCCAACCAATCCTACATCCGCAATAAGTTTAAGCTCAAGCTCAACTACTCTCTCCTCTCCTATTTCTCCTTCCTGAGCATATTGAGGAGTTTGATTTACAGAACTTTTAAAATGCCAGTTTCCGAGTCCGCCTCTTCCTCCTTTGGCGATAACGATCTCTTCTTCATCTTCGGTGATCTCACCCATTCTTTCCCGGGTTTCTGCATCAAAAGCTACCGTTCCCAAAGGAACCTGAAGTATGATCGATTCTCCGTCTTTCCCGGTAGAACGACTACTTCCACCGTTTGCTCCGCCTTTGGCTTTGATGTATTTCTTATAACGAAGATCCAGAATGGTATTTAATTGCGCATTTCCTTTCAGAATGATACTTCCGCCTCTTCCTCCATCTCCTCCATCCGGACCGCCTTTAGGGACATATTTTTCCCGTCTCATATGAGCAGAACCATCTCCACCCTTTCCGGCGGTAACATAAATTTTAGCGTAATCTGCGAATCTCATTCTTCGAGCTTAATGGTTATTAGTTATTGGTTTCATTTCTACAATTAACCAATAACTAATAACTTTTTTAAAAATTGACGGGTCTTAATCAGTTACTTCTTATGAAGAACCAATTTCAAAAGTTTTGTAAGCTTGGATTTCATCGTATTTCTTGGAACTATAAAATCCAGAAAACCATGCTCCAGTAAATATTCTGCGGTTTGGAATCCTTCCGGAAGATCACGACCAATTGTCTGACGAACTACTCTTGGTCCTGCAAAAGCAATAAGTGCGCCGGGCTCTGCAACATTAAAATCACCAAGCATGGCATAACTTGCAGTCACACCACCAGTTGTTGGGTGAGTCATATAAGAAATGTACGGCACTCCATCTTCTTCCAGCTGAGCCAGTTTTGCTGAAGTCTTAGCCATTTGCATCAAACTCAACACACTTTCCATCATTCTGGCACCACCTGTTTGTGAAATAATGATCAAAGGTATTTTATTCTCCCTGGCATGATCAATAGCAATTCCAAGTCGTTCACCTACTACCGAACCCATACTTCCACCGATAAAACCGAAGTCCATACAACCAACTACAAGATCGATTCCATTCATTTTACCAACGCCAACCCGAGCTGCATCAGACAATCCTGATTTATTTTGAGTCGCTTCAAGTCGGTCTTTGTATTTCTTTGTATCAGAAAACTCCAGAGGATCGGTCGGCATTATATTCTGACCTAATTCCTCAAATTTATTGTCATCAAAAATGATCGAAAAGTACTGCTTGCTTCCAATTCTGAAGTGATGACCGCTTAAAGGATCAACCCATAAATTGTCTTCCAATTCGCGCCGATGAATCGTTTCACCGGTAGTTGGAACCTTAACCCAAACGCCTTCCGGCATTTCTTTTTTAGTCTCGGTCTGAATATTTTCGTCTTTTCTTTTAAACCAACTCATAGTTTGTAATTGAATTTTTTTAGAGGCACAAAATAACCAATCTTAACCTTAAATAAGAATCTGATTATGCCTTCGTGTTATTAACCTGACTACTGCTGATATAATTCGAATTCAGCTCTTCAGGATGTGTTTTAATACAGAAATCGGTTTGATTCTTCAGATGAAAAAGTCTGATCAAAGACTTCGCTGAAATAAAACTATCGTCAAAGATCTGTACGTTTTCCAAAGCTTTTTTACTAATACGATCAATTCCTGTTCCAATCAAAGTGTCCCTGGGTTCAATTTGCTCTTCCAGATCAGAAAGTTCGATCACTTTTGCTTCTGAAATAATTTCAAGCTCCTCATTAAGCTTAAATTCCTGATGATACACATGATTCCTTCTTGCATCGATGATCGAGTGAACAGCTTCTGAGCTATTTTCTGTAGCCATTGCAAAGGATGCTAATGTATTACAAGCAAACAGGTCCACATCCTTACCAAACATGATTCCTTTGATCGCACTTGCCGCTATTCGCAATCCTGTATAGGAACCCGGACCATTGCTTACTAATACAGCATTCAGATCTTCTATTTTGAAGTCATGCTCTTTCATTAATTCCTGAGTGAACATAAACAGATTATCAGAATGTACACTTCTTCCCTGAATTCGTTTCTCGAATACCTTTCCGTCTGTATTCTGAAAAGCTACCGAACAAATGTTTGTTGTAGTTTCGTAAGCTAGGATTTTTTTAATCATTCCTCACCATCTTCTGTCATTTCGAGTTGAATCCGCTGCACAGCGGATGACCGAGAAATCTTCATAACTATAATTTATTTCGATAATCATTAGATGTCTCACATTCGTTCGACATGACAAATATTCGTTCTTACTTACCTCAACTCATTAATCACCAACTCACCACGGTTAAAGATCCCGACCGCTCTACCGGTCAGCTTCTTATTCAGATACGGAGAGTTTTTAGATTTTGAACGAACGTTTTTCGGATCAAAGGTCCACTCTTCATCAGTATTGAAGAATGTCAGATTTGCTTGTGCGCCTTCTTCGAGCGCAGGAACTTCAAGATTTAAGATCTTCCGTGGACTATAACACAGCTTTTCAACCAGTTGCTGAAGGTCAAGTTTCTTGGTTTTGAATAATCTCATGTTTGAGATACTCCAGGCTGTTTCGAGCCCAATTATTCCGTTCGGAGCATAAATGAATTCCACTTCTTTTTCTTCAATAGCATGAGGCGCATGATCAGTACAGATCACATCAATAGTTCCGTCAACCAATCCTTCGATCATCGCGTCCACATCTTCTTGTGTTCTAAGCGGTGGGTGCATTTTAAAGTTTGTATTGAACTTTTGCTTCTCAATTTCTTCGTCCGTCAGATCAAAATGATGAGCACACACTTCTGTGGTTACATTAATTCCTTTTTTCTTTCCTTCCCGAACCAGATCAACTGCTCCTTTTGTACTGATGTGTGCTACATGAATATGTCCACCGGTGTATTCAGCCAATAAAATATCACGTGCGATCATGGTTTCTTCAGCAATTGAAGGAGTTCCATCTAAACCAAGTCTGGTAGAAACTCTTCCCTCATTCATATGTCCTGGTCTTGAAAGCGCGAGATCTTCTTCATGATTGATGATCGGCATTCCAAGCATTGAAGAATATTCCAAAGCAACGCGCATCACCTGAGAATCATAAACCGGATCTCCGTCGTCACTGAATGCAACCGCTCCACCGTCTTTCATATCTCCCATTTCAGCGATCGACTTTCCTGCTCTGTCTTTGGTTACACAACCGATCGGGTGTACATCTACCGGAGTTTCATTTCCTTTTTTGATGATGTATTCTACTACATCTCTGGTGTGTGTAGCCGGTTGAGTATTCGGCATACAAGCAACCGCTGTAAATCCGCCAAAAGCCGCTGCTGCACAACCGGTTTTGATCGTTTCTTTGTGCTCATAACCAGGCTCTCTTAAATGTATATGCATGTCCATCCAACCCGGACTTACATAAGCTCCTTCAAAGTCATGAGAATCTTCTCCCTTCTCGGCTTTTAAAGATTTTCCTATTTCTGAGATCTTTCCATCTTGTATTCTGATGTCGATTGTGTCTTTTCCGTTGTGTTCTTTACTAACCGGACGAAGATTTTTCAGGAGCATTTTAAGCTATTTAGATTTTTGAATTGGTCAAATATAAGGCTTTATGATTTGAATATTGAAAGGCATTATTGGAATCTTAGTTAATATCTTAATGTCTTCAGCATAACGAATCATGTTTATTACTGTTTGCCAGCGAAGTACTTCAGGTCTTCGCTATGATGTCGTGTCTTATGTCAATGATCGTTACATTAAGATTTTATCCATATCAAACCGGCACAGATTTTTCAAGTTTGTAACTTGAAAATACAAGACAAGGAAGTCTGTGACTTCCATCTTAACTCATCACATTAGAATTTCATCTATAACCAATAATTCTTTTTTCTCTTACACTACATTCATTGCTAAACTACTCGCGAATACCTGAAGGAATTCGCTGGCTAATGTTTCAGTGCAGTTATTTGACCAATTTCTTCAATTCTTTTGAGTAGGATATGGATTTATGATATTCTTCTTGATTGTAAATATAGTTTCTGACTTTCGGTATATCTTTTTCGCTTACTGAGAAAACGCCATAACCATTCTGCCATTTGAAAGTTTCTTCCATGTTCGCGTTCAGATTTATCCATCTTGATGAGGCTCCCTTCAATAAATTTATTACCTCTGAAATTTTCTGTGTGGTTTTTAGACGAATCAATAAATGAACATGGTCTTCAATTCCATTTATTACATCAACTGTGATTTCATTTTTCTCACCATATGATTTTAAATAATTAAATAGATCATATCTGAAAGACCTGAACAAATTAGGTTTCCGTAGTTTAGTGCTCCAAACAATATGAAGCCAAACTGATGAATACGTTTTTCGGCATATTGAAATATGTTTCTTACTGTTTATCCGCGAAGTCCTTCAGGTCTTCGCGGATAAACAGTAAGACAACCTCACGCACCATTCCTTACAAAACCATGTCCCCCATTCGGATTCTCAGTTGTCATTCTATAAATTGATCGAATGGAAGAACAAAAAGCATTATTTGAGCAGATCCGAGCTAAGCTGATCCGGGAGGAAAAGCTGGTTACTTCGGGGAAAATGATGAGCACCGAAGCCATCAAATATGATAGGAATGTATTCGCATTTATTTCTAAGAACGGAAATATGGTTTTCAAATTTGGAAAATCCTTTGATCCCGTAGCTCAGGATTTTGAATCTATTCCTTTCAATCCATTCAAAAATAAAGGACCGTTGGCGGGCTGGTTTGAAGTTTCCTTTTCCCAACATGAATTATGGGAATCGCTGACTCTGGAAGTATTAACTGTCATCAAAAAAAATAAATAATCATGGCTTTAAATCAGGAATATGTCGATTACATCGTCGATCAACTATCAGAATTTGAAGGCGCATCATCCAGAAAAATGTTTGGCGGTCTCGGGATCTTCAAAGACAAGATCATGTTTGCCATGGTGACCAGTGAAAATGCATTCTATTTCAGAGTGAATGATGAATTGATCCCAAAGTTTGAAGCCGAAGGAATGAAACCTTTTGATCATGCCAAAAAAGGGAAGGGAATGCCGTATTGGTCAGCGCCGGCTCATGTAATCGAAGACAAGCAACTAATAAAACTATGGGCTGAAGACTCCTATGAAGCGGCAGTTTTAGCCAAAAAGAAGTAATTATGATCGACCAAAGCTACATCTCGTTTTTTGAAGAACTTGAAAAGAATAACCATAAAGAATGGTTTGATGAACATCGAAAAGATTATGAAAATCACGTTCGTAAACCTTTTATCGAATTGATAGAAGCCTTAATTCCTGCCCTCCTCGAAATTGAATCTGATCTACATACAGATGCCAAGAAAACCCTATTCAGGATCAACAGAGATATCCGCTTTTCGAAAGACAAAACTCCCTATAACACACTAATGAAAGCAAGTTTATCTTCTGAAGGTAAAAAATCGGAGGTACCGGGTTTTTATGTTGGGATCGGAGCTGAGCATGTCCATGTTGGAGGCGGTTTATATCAGCTTTCTAAAGACAGACTTACAAAAAGCAGGGATTTAATAGCTTCTCACAAAAAAGAGTTCATCAGCATAATTAATGATCCTGAATTCAAGAGTAATTTCGGAGAACTACAGGGCGAACGCAATAAAAGGCTCGATAAAAAATATGCTGATCTGGAAGACGAACTTCCTTACATAGCAAATAAACAATTTTATGCTATGGCGAAATTTAATACCTCATCATTTGTTAAAGACAACAATCAGGTAGAAGCCCTTATGAAATATTTTCGGGCTATTCAGCCTTTACACGCTTTTTTAAATAGAGCTTTTTAATCACTCTTGTAGAAGTTAGATAATTCACTTACAAAAATTGACTTGTTTATAATTCTGACGATTTAAGAAAAAGCTTCCAATTACACCGACCTTTAGAATTATTGGCGAGGAAAGAACGCAATGAAATCGACGGCTCCGAAGGAGCAATCATTACACTTCTGGCTGGTTCTTGAATGTGTATCATACGAGCGAAGACCTTTTGTAATGATTAGTCGATGTAATGGAGTTCACGCCAATAATTCTTGTCGGGAGCTTTTGGTACTGTAGCCTGTGCTGAGGAAGCTCAGTATCGGCACAAAAGTACATTACCAAGTAAATGTACTCACAATCCTTAAGTAAAGACCTCCTCTGTCTCCTCCTACAAGCATGAGGAGGACTCGTTGATAAAAACTAGAAATCAACTCGGGAATTCCCCTTCTTATCCAAGGAGGGGCGAACTACTCAGAACCAAAGAATTTGTTTCGTAGCTGGGGAGGTCCGTTTCCAACGCATAGCATCGAGACTAGATAAAAAGGCTTAACCTAGCGCAAGAGTCTCTACTAAACTGTAAACGAATTACCTGACATCTACAACTCTTTCTTAGAAAACAGATTTGTCACGTTTAATACTTTGCTTCCGTTAAACAACAAATAAAAAGACCCTGCAAGCATCGTAATAGCAGGAAAAGCACCCGGATAAGTGTCACCCGTATGAACAATTAAAAGTGCGATAATAAAATTACCGATCATTATTACGGCTGCAATACGAACCTGAAATCCGATTATAAAAAATATTCCACAAATGAATTGGGCGTAAACAGAAACAACTGCCGAAACCAGTGGGATTGGAAAACCGAAGTTTGTTAAAAACTCCGAAAATTCAAGCATTCTATCCCATGAGAACACATTATCCTGAGTTCCATAGATCAAATGAAAACCTATAATTAATCGAATAAAGACTTCTGAGTAGTCTTTGTATTTATCAAAGAATTTATTCGCTCTTTCAATCATACATTTAATGTTTATTTACGTGAACCGATAGTACAGAGTACCTGATCATAAAATAGCATTATTCTTAGTTAATCCGTTTATTCTCTGATTACAAGGATTGAATTCCTTCAAAAACATGGTACAAGATGAATAAATATATGTTGATTTTTCGGGGTCAGGATGGAGTTGATACTTCAGATGCCGCCCTCAAAGAAAGAATAAGTTTACATGTGAACTGGATCAAAAAGCTTGGTGATCAACACATAGATTCACAACGTTTGGAAGATTCCGGAACCCATCTTATAAGTCATGATCGTGTAATTACAGACGGTCCTTTTATCGAAGCAAAAGAGATCATACTTGGATATACAATTATTGCAGCTAAGAATATGGATGAAGCTGTTTTTTTAACCAAAACCTGCCCCTTGCTAAATTACTTTGAAATTATGGTCAGGCCGGTGGTTAGTTAATTAGTGAAAAAATCTTTTTCAAAAGTAGCAGCCAGATCGTAATTAAAGAACTCTATCATTTTAGTTTGCGCGCCTTTTTTCATTCCGATCTTTTTCGGTAACCAAACTCCATCTACTTCTGTGTATTCATCGATCGTGTAATTTATAACCGATTGATATTTTCCATCCAGAAAATAGACCTGTTTCATAAAAGGGCGATATGTGTCTTTTGAGATGTAGTACATTTCTTCTCCGTATCTCAAACCTGAAAGCCGGATGATGTACGCCTCTACTTCTCCAACTTTGATCTCTCCTTCATAGTAGATATCTAGTCTCTTATCTTCATAATCGAAAAGGTTATTCTCATACAGACTAAATTGTTCTTCCTCACTTAACTTCCGACCTTTTAAACTCTGAACTACCTCTCCTTCCTCTTTGTCAATTTTCTTGATCCATCCTTTTCTGCCGTGTCTTCCGAATAGGATATATTCTTCTTCAGTTTTTTGATCTATACGAAACCAATCATTTTTCATATAGAAAAGGTCGAAATCAGCTTTTTCACCGGTCTGATAAGTGATTTCACCGGTCGTTTGAAAGGATTCTACTCGTAAATTATTCTCACGCCCTCCCAGTGCAGCCACCACTCGCTCAACCAATTCATTCAATTCTTTATCATACTCATAAATATCCAACAGATATCGGTTTCTATCCTGAGCTGACGCGGATGAGCTTATAAAAAAGAGGAGCAGGGTAAAGATAAAAATCTTTTTCATAACGATAGAATTTCACTCATTATACTAAAACAGAATCAATAAATCCCGTATGTTTCACTCAAACCAATATATTTATGTCCGAACAAACACCTTTTCTATTTGATATACCTTCCGTTTCCGAACTAACCGGAAAGATCAAAACTGTACTCGAGCAGAATTTTATGGATATTCTGGTCGAAGGCGAAGCCAGTAATGTTAAACAAAGTGCAAACGGACACTATTACTTTACTTTAAAAGATTCAGGAGCTCAGCTTCCTTGTGTGATATGGAGAAGTACCGTACAACGCTTGGGAATCGAACTTACCGACGGACAGCAAATAGTAGTTGGCGGAGATATTCAGGTTTACGAACCTCATGGTCGTTATCAAATGATAGTAAACCTGGTTCAGCAAGCTGGAATAGGAAAACTTCAGCAGGCATTTGAGAAACTAAAAGCAAAACTAAAAGCTGAAGGTTTATTTGATGATATACATAAACTGGCTCTTCCTAAATTTCCCCAAAGGATCGGAGTAGTAACTTCTAAAACTACTGCGGCTTTTCAGGACATCAGAGCTACTCTTCAGAAAAGATGGCCCCTTGCGGAAGTAAAATTGTTTCATGCCAGCGTACAGGGAGTGAACGCCGCTCCCGAAATTGTAAATGGTATTAATTACTTCTCTAATCATAAAAATGTGGATGTTGTAATTATTGGTCGTGGCGGGGGTTCGCTCGAAGATCTGTGGCCATTCAATGAAGAAGCCGTAGCAAGAGCTGTTTTTCATTGTGAGATCCCAATCATAAGTGCTGTTGGACACGAAATTGATTTCTCTATTTCAGATTTTGTTGCAGATTCCAGGGCTGCTACTCCAACGCATGCTGCTGTAATGGCTGTTCCGGATATCAACGAAATAAACATGAAAATTGAAGATCTGTACAGGAGACTTCAGCTCAATACCTCAGGAGCAGTACAATTTTATAAAGATCGTGTTAAAAACCTTGCCGGTTCTTATGCCCTTCTTGCGGTTCAGCAAAAAATGAAAAATGCCGGAACTAAAATTACCAATCTTAGAGAACAGCTTGGACATCGGGCTACCTCCTCGATAAGAAATCAAAAAGATATTTTACTCGATTTTCAACATCGTCTGGACAAACAAAACCCCAATGGGCCTCTCGAAAAAGGGTTCGCACGTGTATGGCAAGATGAAAAGTGGATCAGAAATTCTAATGATCTTCATCAAAAAGAGCCTTTTGATATAGAGTGGAAAGATGATCGCATCAAAATATGAGTATACCTTCTGAAAAAGCAGAGATTATCGTACTTGGAAGTGGCGTTTCAGGTTTAACTACGGCACTTACTTTACTTGAAAATGGGTATGATGTCCGTATAATTGCACGTGAACATTTCAATAACACCGTTTCTGCAAATGCAGCTGCAGTTTGGTTTCCATATAAAGCATTGCCCGTAGAAAAAGTAGTAAAATGGAGTAATCTGTCATATGTAAAGTTTAAGGAATTAGCCGGGATTCCGGAAAGTGGAGTTTCCATTATTCCTTTCAGAGTTATTGAACCGGCAGATGAAACTCCATTCTGGCTCGACGCCTTGCCCAAAGAAGCAGAAATGAGCCGCCGCAACATTACAGTTCTTGGATCAGATTTTATTTCCTACTCCTGTTCTATTCCTTTGATTGAAACTCATATCTATCTTCCTTTCCTGCATGATAAATTCCTCGAAAACGGAGGAACAATTCAATATCAGGAGATCAAGAATATTAAAAGACTAGCTAAGCAACATCCTGTTATCAATTGCACCGGGTTAGGTTCAAGAGAATTGTGTAACGATAAAGAACTGTATCCCATCCACGGACAAACATTGAAAATCAAATCCACTAAGAATACTATTGGTTTAGCGTTCGATAAATTCCCGAATGAACCGGATAATGAACTGGCTTATTTCATCCCCAGGTCTGACTGTACCATTTTAGGCGGATCTGCTTTTAAAAATGTAGAATCAAAAGCTATTGATGAAGACCTTACTCAACGAATTATAGATCGTTGTCTTTTACTGGATCCTGAACTTGAAACCGAACACATTATCTCTTCACATGTTGGATTACGTCCGGGAAGAACTCAGATAAGACTTGAACAAGATCCAGAAGCTTCAATTATTCATAATTACGGACATGGTGGAGCAGGGTTTACTGTATCCTGGGGTTGCGCTGCTGAAGTTTTAACTCTTGTTCAAAATCTTTGATAATGAATGATCGCTACTTTTTTACTTCAAAACGGCTTGGATTTAGGAAATTTAAAGATTCTGATTTTGATTTTTTCTATTCAATGAACTCAGATTCGGAAGTTATGAAGCACTTCCCCTCTGTTTTGGATAACGAGCAAACGCTTTCACTAATGAAGAGGATCAACAACCATATTGATGAACATGGTTTTGGGTTTTACGCAGTGGACTTGCTTTCAGAAAATAAATTTGTGGGTTTTATCGGTTTAAAGAAAACCAATTTTGAAGCTGATTTTTCTCCTTGTGTTGAAATTGGCTGGCGCTTGGATAAAAAGTACTGGAACCGTGGTCTTGCAACAGAAGGCTCGGCTCGTTGTTTGGATTACGCCCTTTCTCATCTTAATTTAAATGAAGTGTACTCATTCACTTCCCTACACAACAAAGCCTCTGAGAGAGTTATGCAGAAAATCGGAATGAAAAAGATCGGAGAATTTGATCACCCATTAGTTGAAGATCATCATCCTTTAAAAGCCCATTGCTTGTATAGAATTTCAAAAGGAACTTAAAAATATATTTTTCACTTCTATCGGAATGAATTTAACTGTTCCGTAATTTTTGTTAATCAAAAAACTCCCTCAATTCAATCATGAAGAAATTTTTTAGTTCTGTATTTCTGCTTTTTACAATTCTCTTGTTTTCAGCTTCAACAAGTGCTCAAGAGTCAAATTTTCAATTTTATGGAAATGTGCGTTTAGCACATATAGGAAATGATACCGAACCAAGTGGGCTTGGCGGAGACAATACTTTATTGCGAATACGTCCCGGTGTTAAGTATTTCTTCAATGAAAATCATTCTTTTTCAGGTCGGTTAGTTTATTTGGTTTCTAAAGAAGCAGAACCGTTTGAGTTTACTATTAAAGCAAACGGAAACCGCCAATTGGCTTACGGTTCACTTTCTTTCGATGAATTTTACTACCAGTACACCAAAGAAGACTTCCTTTTAAAGATGGGACGGTTCCAAAAATCTATAAGTGTTTTGTCAAATGCAGGTCGGTCGCACTTAAGATTTCAAAGTAATGCAAATTTCGTGCATTGGAGTGATGGATTATATCTTAAAAAAGGTTTGAACAGTGAATGGTTTGGAGAAGCTATTATCGAATATCAAAACCGGGATGCACTTTCATTTCCATACAAGGCAAATCTGAATTATGGTAATTCAGAACATAATTTTAACTACTATCTGGGAGCTGAAAACAGAACACGTGACCAGAATAATATTATCCAAAAAGGGTTTGGAATTTTCTTTGCGCCTAATGCATACTCTAAACCGGATGGGTTTTCAACTTATGTGGCATTAGCCTCAAGAATAACCTTTGACTTTCCTGCTGAAGATGTATTGAAAGGCGGGTCTTTCAGGATTGTTGGAGAACTTGGTCAAAATTTAAATACTGAATTCAAAAACGGAACAAGTGCCGTTACTTCTTTTGGGATCAATAAATATGCCGAAAAACATGAATTAATGGTAGAGTTTGCCAGCACAGATTCACAATGGTTAACTGCCAGCCCGTATGGAGTAAACTCTGAAGAAATTGAAATCAGATATCGATTTATTTTCAGATCAGATCTAAACTTTGATATTCGTTACAGAATCCGGGAATCCAGATCTGATTTAGTTCCTACTCAGTACAGTACATTTTTGAGAACTACTTATTCCTTCTGAAATCAATTTTCTTGCTTGGCATAGCAGCCCAGAATAGTAAGTTCGGCTGCTTTTTCTTCCAATTTTTTAAGTGCTTTCTTAGTTTCAGGATCAGCTGTATTTGCAATGATATCCAAATGAAAAGAATACTTCCATGGTTCATTCAGCCTTGGTCGCGATTCCAGTTTACTCATATTAATGCCGAACTCATGCAGAACATTCAAGCATTCGATCAAAGAACCTTCCTCATTAGAAGTCACCATCAAAAGTGATGTTTTTGCCGGAATCTGAAGATCAACTTTAACCGGTTTTGGAGCTACGATTACAAACCGAGTATAATTCTCTTTTTGATTTGCGATGTCATGAGCAATCACTTTTAAACCGTAGTGATCAGCGGCGTGTGCTCCGGCTATTGCTGCCTGAGACAGATCTCCGTCTTCCAGAACTTTTCGTGCTGAAATTGCTGTGTCCAGATAAGATTCTACTTTGCTTCTCGGGAGTCTGGACAAAAAGTGAGTACACTGTGCAATAGCTTGCGGATGCGATAGAATTCTTCGAATCTGTGAAACATCCACATCTTCAACTGCTAACAGGCAATGAACTATTTTCAGGATCTCCTCTCCCACAATATGCAGATGTGCTTCCCCCAGAATGTCGTATGTATCATTGATAGAGCCTGCCGTTGTATTTTCGATAGGTAAGCAAGCCAGATCAACTTCACCTTCCTTCACTGCTTTTGCAGCTCCTAAAAAAGTGTCGTAGCCATAGCTCTCTACTTTTCCATAACGCTCACCAAAATGTCGTTGGATGGCCAGATGAGAATAAGCTCCGTCTGTTCCCTGATAACTTACCTTGATGGTTTCGCCATTGCTTTCGTTTTGATGATCAACTAAAGAATGGGTTTGAAATCGAACAGAGTTTGTGATGATCTCCCTAAACAAATGTTCTGCATAATATCTGTCCAGACCAATTTCCTGAGCAAAATGACGAATTCGATTCAGAAGTTGCTCCTCCCTCTCCATATCTCGGATTCCGGCTTCTTTGTCGATCTTTAATGCAGCGACTTCTTTTACAATATCCTGCCGTTCAGCAACCGCTTTAAGTATGGTTTTATCAATTTGGTCTAGACGTTCCCGAATAGATTCAAGTTCTTTTTTCATATCATATCTATTTCGATGAACCGAGAAGGTAGTAAGTTTAAATTCAAGTTGAGGGAATTTTTTAGAAGTAACTGACATTATCACTTCAAAAAGCAAAAATGTCTATTCCGAATAAGTATAAACTTCCTGTTTCAATTGCAATTTGCTTGCTCGTAGGATTTCTCTCCGGAATCTCAACTTCAGATAACATTTCAGGTTGGTACTCAACACTAGAAAAGCCTTCCTTTAATCCACCGAATTGGATATTTGGTCCTGTATGGACTTTCCTTTACATCTTGATGGGGATTGCGTTAGGAAAACTTTGGAGTTCAGATAGTTCAGGTAAAGAAAAGAATAAAGCTATTTTCGTCTTTGGTTCTCAATTAGCTGTAAACGCATTATGGAGTATCTTTTTCTTTGGGATGCAGAATCCATTTCTGGCTTTTATTGACATCATTATTTTAATCATTCTGATCGTCTACACCATCAAATTGTTCAAGCCCATCAACAGAATGGCTTCATGGCTTTTATATCCTTATTTGGTCTGGGTGAGTTTTGCAGCTGTTTTAAATCTGTCTATTGTTGTGCTGAACAGATGAAATATTTTAATAAGTACCGGAATTTCTTATCCACTCGTTTTCTTATATCTGTTTACAGAAACAGCCAATAATCCGGCTGCTACTACAGATATAATCAATACCATTTCGTACACTTCTTTCCAACCAGCACCTTTTAGTAATACCATTCGCATTATTTTAATAAAATAAGCAATTGGATTAGCTAAAGTCAGTTTCTGAGCCCACATTGGCATACTTTCAATGGGTGTAAATAAGCCTCCCATCAGAATAAAAACAACCATTATAAACCATGCAATAAACATGGCTTGCTGTTGCGTATCTGTTATGGTGGATATGAACAAACCTAGCACTTGAATCAACACTAAATAAATTCCAGCGATTATTAAAATAGTTGTTAAACTACCCAAAAATGGAATTTGAAAACCGAATCGAGCTAATGCTAATCCCAATAATAAATCGAACATTCCTATCATCCAAAAAGGAACTAATTTGCCGACCATAAATTGAAATTTAGTGATTGGAGTTACATTCAATTGTTCTATGGTTCCTATTTCACGTTCCCGAACTATGTTCATTCCGGATAAAAACAAACCGATCATTGAAACTAAAATCACCAAAATTCCGGGAACCATATAGGTGATATAATCTAAGTTGGGATTGTACCAGTTAATAGCTTGGGTAGAAATCTTTTTTACAGAAAATTGCTCAATGTTTTGAAGTCCCGCCACATTTATGTTTACAGCTTTTGTAGCACTATAATCTCGAACAATCGAATTCACATACGAGTTAATCAAGTTGGCAACACTTCCATCTACAGCATCTATCACTAATTGAATACTTGTTGCTTTATTATTCGATAACAACTGCTGGAAGTCTCTTGGAATCTCAACAATAAAAGAGACTTCACCTTTCTCTAACTGAATTTTGGCTTCAACTTCTGAAGTGAATTCACTTTGCAGAATAAAATATCCTGTTGCCTGTAATTTTGATACAAGTTCACGCGAAGCAATCGATTGATCTCTGTCAATTAATGCAAATTTGGCTTCTTTAAGTTCATAAGTTGCAGCAAAAGAAAGCACCAATAATTGCACCACGGGAATCACAAAAATGATGGGCAACATTGCTTTGTTTCTGAAAATCTGCAAAAACTCCTTTTGGAGTAAAAAACGAATGATTCTCATTGTAGCCTCACCTTAAATTTCTTGAGACTCAGTGTTATGAACACCAACGTAATTCCAATCAAGATGGCAGTTTCTTGCCAAATAATAAGAATGCCGGAGCCTTTCAACATTATTCCCCGAACAATCACTAAAAACCACTTAGCAGGTATGATATTACTGATTACTTGAAGCGGTATCGGCATACTTTTGATCGGAAAAATAAATCCTGATAACAAAATTGTTGGTAATAGTAACACCACTAACGACACCATCATAGCTGTTTGCTGATTGTTTGCCACCGATGAGATAAAAACTCCTAACGAAAGAGCGGTAACGATAAACAAAATAGATTCCGCAAAAAATAGCAGATAACTACCTACAAAAGGCACTCCAAAAACAAACTTTGCTAATACAAGAATGGTAAACACATTTACAACAGATAAGACCAAGTACGGCAATACTTTACCTATTATTATATGATTCGGTTTTAAAGGAGATACTAGTAAAATCTCCATGTTTCCCATTTCTTTTTCTTTGGTGATAGAAATTGAAGTCATAAGAGCAGAAACCAACATCAAGATTACAGCGATTAATCCCGGTACAAATAAGTTTACACTTGCTAATTCTTCGTTATATAGCATTTTTGAGTGCACTTTTATTCCTACAACCGGCATGGAGCTCGCATTCAATTCCTGCGCATAATCACCCACTATTGCGTTGGTATAGGTTTGCACAATATTCGCCAAATTAGGATCGGTAGCATCGGTAATAAGTTGAATGGTTGCGCTTCCTGATCTTGTTAAATTCCTAGCAAAATCTTTCTCGAATACTATGATCTCTTTGATATCGCCTTCTCGAAAATAAGCTTCCACTTCATCATAAGAAGTTAAATACGCATGTATTTGAAACGCTTTTGATGCCGATATTTTCTGAATTATTACACTGCTAACTTCATCTTTAGCTAAATCTAACACTCCAACTTTAGCATTATTTACTTCATTCCGAATTGCAAAACCAAATATAAGTAACATTAAAACGGGCATACCAAACAATACTACCAGTGTTCTGGTATCTCGGTAAATCTGTTTGAATTCTTTTATTACAAATCCTTTGAATGAATTCATCGATCCCCCCTTTTTGCAGCCCTAGCCAATCGTATAAAAATATCTTCGATGGAGTTTGTTTCAAACGTTTTCTTGAGGTTATCAGGACTATCCATAGCTTCAATTTTTCCATCAACCATAATGGAAACGGTATCACAATACTCAGCTTCATCCATGTAATGCGTAGTTACAAAAACGGTCACGCCACTTTCCGCTACTTGATAAATTCTTTCCCAAAACTGCCTACGGGTAATTGGATCGACACCTCCGGTTGGTTCGTCCAAAAAAACGATATTTGGCTCGTGAATAATAGAAATCGCAAATGCTAGTTTCTGCTTCCATCCCAATGGAAGTGAGCCTACCAACTTTTTCTTAACCTCGCCTAGTTCTAACGATTCTATCAACTCTTTTCTCTTATGGGAAAGTTGTTTGCTATCTAAGCCATAAATTCCGCCATAAAAACGGATATTTTCTTCAGGGGTTAAATCGTCATATAGAGAAAACTTTTGGCTCATATATCCGATGTTTTTCTTTATCAATTCAGATTCTGAATACACATCATAGCCCGAAACTTTGGCATCACCGGATGATGGAGAAAGTAATCCCGTCAACATTTTCATGGCTGTTGTCTTGCCGGCACCATTTGCCCCTAAAAAGCCAAAAATCTCACCCTTTTTAACGTTAATACTGATATTGTCTACCGCAGTAAAATTGCCAAATACTTTAGTTAATCCATCTGTTTGAATAGCTAAATCACTCATGATTTTGCTCCTCCATCAATTCCATAAAAACATCCTCAATATTTGGCTGGATTGATTCAATTTCTACATCCTCCAAATTTTTAGATTTCAGAAAATTCAGTAGTTCAGAAAGAGGTAGTTCATCACGTTGATCGGTATAATGCACAAATTCACCAAAAGGCTGAACTGATTTTGCATAAGGGTATTCTCGTAAAGCAGTAATCAATGAATATTTTGAAGAATGTTTAATTCCATAAAGAGCATCTTTAAACGATGAAATCACATTCTTTGGAGAATCAATACGCATAATTTGTCCGTTATCAATTAACGCTACTCTATCGCACTGTTCGGCTTCATCCATGTACGGCGTTGAAACAATAATGGTGATTCCTTCTTGCTTTAGCATTGCCAACATCTCCCAAAATTCTTTCCTTGAAACAGCATCAACTCCAGTGGTAGGTTCGTCCAAAAGCAACAAATCTGGCTTATGAATAAGTGCACATGATAAAGCCAATTTTTGCTTCATTCCGCCAGAAAGATTTCCTGCAAAACGTTTTTTAAACGGCTCAAGTTGACTGTATATAGGTTTTACTAGCTCATAATTTTCTTCGATGGTGGTATTAAAAACCGATGCAAAAAACTGCATATTTTCCTCCACCGTTAAATCCTGATAAAGTGAAAATCGCCCAGGCATATATCCTAATTTGGGACGAATTTTCTTGTACTCACCAACTATATCTAAACCTAAAACAGAACAAGTTCCTTCATCAGGGACTAGCAAGGTGGTTAACATTCTAAATAAAGTGGTTTTACCAGCTCCATCTGGACCGATAAATCCATAAAGCTCACCGGCATTTACTTGTAGCGTAACATTGCTAACTGCTTGCACTTTATCGAAGCTCTTTGAGACATTATTTAGTGAAACTAACGACATCAATTAAAATTAACTTCGCCTGGCATTCCGATTTTTAGCAAACCATCTTTGTTATCAACCAAAACTTTAACGGCATACACTTGAGTAACTCTCTCATCCTTAGTTTGAATCATTTTTGGAGTGAATTCTGCCTTCGTTGAAATCCATGAGACAGTACCCATAGTTATGTGGTTTTCATCTTCATCCTTATCAAAAATCACAGAAACTTGGTCGCCTAAAATCACCTCATCTAATTGAGCACCGGAAACGTATACACGTAAAATGAGCTGTTCTAAATTTGCTATTTCGTATAGCGGTTTCCCTACACTAGTAAACTCAAATGGTTCAACAAAAGTAGTTAATACACGTCCATTAACGGGATTCACAACCACCGATTTTTCAATTTGATCTTGAACCTGAGCTATTCGAACATTCATGGTTTCAATTTCTGCAAATACCGATGTCTTTTGAGTTGTGATAGTCTTTTTTTGATTTATCAGCATTTCAACGGTTCCTTCAACTTCGTCTAGTTGTTGATCGGTAGCAGCATTTTCCGCTTTAAGTGCTTTCAATCGGTTTAGGTTTTTCTGAGCTGTATTTAGCTGACTATTTATCACTTCTTCTTGAGCCGATAGATTTGCCAGCTTACTTTTAACAGCCTTTATTCCTGCTTCAATTTCCTTTTTTTTGAGTGCTAATGTTGAAGTATCGATTACAGCTACAGGAATATTTTCGTTGATCAATTCCCCTTCTTTTACATCAAAACTCAATAATTTCCCGGTTGTTTCTGCTGAAATTAACACCTCATCCACTTCAAATTGACCATACGCATCCGATAATTCATCGCTGCTACAGCTAACAAATAATATTGCCCCAACGGCCATTAATTTTACTATTTCCATGATAATCCTTTTATGCTTTTATACTCGTTTTTTGCTTGTAACAATTGAATTTGATGCAGGTTTAGATTTAATTGGGATTTGCTAAGTGCATTCAATTCTGTGATGTATTCGGTAGATGTAATTACTCCTTGTTGAAGTTCATTTTTCTTTTCTTCAGCTACTTTACGGCGTAATTCTACTACTTGATTATCTAAAACTATTTGTTCTTCTATTGCTGAAATTTGTCCCCGTACTTTAGCCAAACTACTTTGTACTTGTCTGCTAAATGCATCTTCACTTGCACTAACATTCTGCTGTTCTAATTCCACAATTGATGATTTTTTATCCGAATTTCTGAAGCTTTTGAAACTCCAGTTAGCTTTCAATCCAATCATCCAGTACACATGTAAATCATCATCGAAAACATTATATCCAGGTCGACCATAAGCCGTATTGGCAAACGCAGAAATTTGTGGTAATTTTTGAGCGCTATTAATTTTGTCTTGAACACCGAGCATTTTTTTCTGAGCATCAAACATCATCAACTCTGGACGTTGTATTTCTTCGATCTCTAGATTTACTAATCCTTCTTCTTCCGGAAGTTCTAAGGTTGTTTGCTCAGAGATCTCTATTCCCGTTATATAATTTATAACTTGATAACCCGCTTTTATAGCCTCGTTAATTTGAATTTTTCTTTGTTTTATTTTCAATATTTCGGCTTGCATTACATATTCATTTCCGGGAAGTAACACTCCATTTTTTACCCTCGATCTAACTAATTCTAATTGCTCATTTAAATCCTTTAGTAAAACATTCGTTGTTTCTAGTTGTTTTTGTAATAGAATCGTATTGAAATAAACCTCATCTAGTTGTCTGCGAACATTCCAGATTTCAACTTCCAAATTAGCCTGACTAATCTCTCCGCTAATCTTAGCTAATTCACTTAGCGACCGAGTTCTACCTCCATCAAACAACACCTGATTCAAACCCAGAGAAATGTTGTACTGATCTTTGCTTATGGCTGGTGGACTTATTGCTCCTGCTTGGAATTCTGTTACTTCTGATTGATAAGAAGCCCGACCAGAAATGATTAATTCCGGATACAGATTTGCTCCTGCAATTTGTTCATTTAGAGTAGCTATTTTGGCTTCAATTTCCTGCTTTTTTGCTGAGGGATAATCAACAGAAATTTTCTCGTAAAGATCGTTTAAACTAATACTGTTTTGAGCTTTTATGACAGGCGAAATTAAAGTAAAAACTAAAACTGTGATCATAATACTAAATTTCATTTTACCTCCTTGTACTCAATTCCGGCCAGAATAAATTCTGGGATTATTTGTCTGCGTTCGTTCAAAAAGTTTTGAAAATTATCATCGTCAAACTGAAACAGCATTTGTACCATATTTTTAGCAACAATCGGCATTAAGCAAAGACTAACTATATTCATAAGGAGTTGTTTGGGAGGAATATTCTTGATCAGTTTTGCTTGAATAGCCGTATTAACTTGATCGATATAACTTTGGGGGAGTACAATTCCGTGATCTTTCACAAAACTTTTGAACCTTGTTGTATTCTGGTTCATCTCATAGATAATGAAAGCGGGTAACTGAGGATCCTCCTTAAATGTTAAATAATAGAATTCAACTATTTCCCCGATTTTTGTTTTTAAATCGATGTCTTTATCTAAAATGGCTAAGAGTTGTGGTACTATTTTCTTAACCCCTGCTTTAAAGACTTCAAAAAACAAATTGTCTTTATTGCGATAGTAATAATGTAACATAGATTTATTGATATTGGCTGTATCTGCAATCTCTTGCATCCTCGCTCCTTCAAAACCACTTTTCTGAAAAACGGTTCGTGCAGCTTCAAAAATTTTCTCCTCGGTCTCTTTTTCTACTGACATCTATCTGTATTTTTTTGTTCAAATAAAGTTTAGCACAATTTTTTTTGATTGTCAACCATATGGTTAAACTATTTGGTTGGTGCTGTATTTTTGTGATTAACTGCTCTAAGACATCATTAGCATAGTTTCAATATGATTTATTGAAACTGATCTCACTGAAATGAAGTTGGAAACAAATTTGATTAGTAAGTTGTCCTATCTTTATAGGGCATATTATTTTAGATTCAAATTCATTTTCGTACCACAATTAAAACTTCAATCATTATTAATATGAAAGTAGCCGTATGGGATACTTATGTTACAAAACAAGATGGTGGTGTTATGCACTTTGACATTATTGTTCCCGCAGAACTAAAAGACGAACAAACCATCTTTGGGTATGGCTTCAAATATTTATCAAATAAAAATGTAACTACTCGAACATTAACTTCTAAAGAATGCGAATTCTGCCATATAGAATTGGTTAAGCCTGAATGGGAGAAAGACATAAAAGAACAAGGATATTTTATCTACGAAATGGAAAATTGTAATGACTAAAAAAGATATGACCTTCATAAAGGATATTGAGTTGCTTATTAATTCAATTTAGGTTTAGGTATTAACCAACCAAGCTATTGAAGTCAGCCTTATAAGTATTCTCAACCTATCAATCATATTATTGAATAACTAGATATTCAGCACTTGCAAATGCATCTCTATTGATTCATCTTCTCAGGAAATAAACACCCTGATATGAATCGAAAAACCTTTCTCAAAAACTCCTCTCTTGCATTGGGAGCTTTATCTGCAATGCCACTCGGGAGCTTCATCACCAAAAAAGAATTTATCAGCAAACGTCCTCCGGTTTCGGAGCGTACCTTCACAAGTTCCGCGGTTGAGGAAGTGATCAAAGAGATTAAATCTGTTATTAAAGATGAGGAAGTAGCCTGGCTTTTTGAGAACTGTTACCCCAATACACTCGATACTACGGTCGACTTCGAATACATCGATGGCAAGCCGGATACTTTCATCATAACCGGAGATATCGATGCGATGTGGCTGAGAGATTCTACAGCTCAGGTGTGGCCTTACTTACCGCTAATCAATAAAGATAAAAAACTGAAAGAGTTGGTAAAGGGGCTCATTAACCGCCAAACCAAATGTATCAATCTTGATCCTTATGCGAATGCTTTTTACAAAGATGTAACCAAAGAATCGTACTGGAAAGATGATTCCGCTCAAATGCTTCCCGGAATTCACGAACGTAAATGGGAAATTGATTCTTTGTGCTACGCTGTTCGACTGTCGAATGCTTATTACCAAATTACCGGCGACACTTCCGCTTTTGATGAAGATTGGGATAAAGCGATGAAACTCGCAGTTGAAACGCTCAGAACTGAACAACGCATGGATGGAACTACTCCCTACCGATTTGCAAGACGTACTTCCGTAATGATCGACAGTCCGCCTTTTAACGGAACCGGAAGACAATTAAAACCAACCGGATTGATCTGTTCTGCTTTCCGTCCTTCCGACGACTCTACCATTTATCAGTATCTGATCCCTTCCAATTTGTTTGCGGTTACTTCGCTGAATCAACTTCATGATATTTATATGAATGAACTTGATGACCATGATTTCGCTCATGAATGTAAGATGTTCGCAAAACAAGTTGAGCAGGCTATCGAAGATCAAGCCGTTTTTGAGCATCTGAATTTCGGTAAGATCTACGCTTACGAAGTAGATGGTTTTGGAAACAAGATCTTCATGGATGATGCTAACGTTCCTTCTCTGATGTCTTTACCTTATATAGAAGCTGTAAAACCGGAAAGTCAACTTTACAAAAATACCCGAAAGTTTTTATTGAGTGAGAACAATCCCTATTTCAATTCGGGTACCGCCGCAACGGGACAAGGAAGTCCCCATTCCGGAAAAGACAGTATTTGGCCGATGGGAATCATTTTAAGAGCTATAACCAGTTATGATCCTGAAGAGATCTCATTGTGCATCAAGATGCTGAAAGAAACACATGCAGACACCGGTTTTATGCATGAAAGCTTCTACAAAAATGATGCTACTCAATATACCAGAGACTGGTTTGCGTGGGCAAATACGTTATTCGGAGAAATGCTCATCAAAGTAAATGAAGAGCATCCCCAGATCTTAGAAAAACAATTTTAATTACTAAGCAGGTTTTAACAGCTTTTTCTTAGGAAGCGTAAATTCAATTGTTGTTCCATTTCCATCAGAACGAGCATCTACACGACCAAAGTGTTTAACGATAATTCGGTTCACAATTGCTAACCCAACTCCCGAACCTTTTACGGTATTTTCATCATGTAGGCGTTGGAAAACATCGAACATCTTATGCTTATATTTTTCATCAAAGCCAATCCCGTAATCCTTAACGAAGTAGGTAATTTCATTTTCTGAAACTTCAGCTGATACGTCAATTTTTATTTTTTCCTGATTGATGGAATACTTAACAGCATTTGAAAGCAAGTTATTAACCACCTGTTTCATCATTGCTTCATCGCCATACACGGAAGGCAATTCTTCCATATTCAATTCGATCTCTTTTTGAGTAGTTTCTCCCGCTCTGATCTCATTAACCGATTCATTAAAAAGCAGGTTCATATCTATCATTGAATCCGTTTTGTCTTTTCTTCCAAGCCGTGAGAACTCAAGAATACCCTGAATCAGTTCGTTCATTTTCAATGCACTGTTAGAAATATTCTGAAGCTTTCTTATGCCTTCTTCCTCAAGCTGATCAATATGATCTTCTTCAAGCATTGCTGAATATCCTAAAATAGCTCTTACCGGTATTTGGAGATCATGAGAAATGGAATAACTGAAACTCTCCAATTCGCTGTTCATTTCTTCCAATGCTTTGGTTCTGTGCTTTACCTTGTCTTCTAAGTTTTCGTTCAAAGACTTTATTTCATCATTTGCTTCCTGTAGAGCTGCAGGACTTGGAATGCTCAGCAATTCCGGCATGCTTTTCCAAAGCATAAATACAGTACCAACTGATACTAAAGCCATAATTATTTTGATCATACCGGAAATATCGTAGTAAGGAACCCAGACATTTACGATCATCATCACATGAACGGTTCCGCAAGCTACTATGAATATAGCGAATGCTACCAAAAGCGCATTTACCTCGATATCCTTTCGCTTGTTAACGAAATAGATCAATAAGCCGGGAATCATGTAGTAAGAAAAGGCTGTTACTCCATCTCCCACAACGTTACTCCACAAGGTGGTAGGCTCCCAAAAATAGCAAGCTCCATGTGGCATGTAGTTGTTATTGAAGATTTCAAAGATCGAGTTAAGTAATAAAATTCCGTCCATAATAACATGATGAGGTTAGGTATATATCTAAATTAACTTTAATTCATATTCAAAAGCCATTTACTTAATTTAATCTAATCGTTTAGAAACAAATATCATTCAATATTGAACCTCATTAAATTCGAATACTTTTTTGTTCTCACCTTCTTGTTCTATGGATTAGTACCAAGTGTTCATGCGCAGGATCTGATCCAAAAAGTGACCATCAAATCTAATGATGGGATGAGATTTGATCTGGATGAAATAAAAGTAAAATCCGGCAGTACGATTGAGCTTACTTTGATTCATACAGGAAAACGAACAAAAGAAGAAATGGGACACAATTTTGTTCTTCTTAATAAAGAGATTGAAATCCGATCCTTTGCCATGAGTGTACTCGATGAGAAAGAAAATGGATATGTTCCTGAATCAAAAGAAGACATTATAGCTTTTACCGAAGTTATTGGTGGTGGCGAATCAACTACCATAACATTTGAAGCTCCGCCAAAAGGAATCTATAATTTTCTGTGTTCGGTACCCGGACATTTCGGCTTAATGAAAGGCAAGCTTATCATTGAGTAATAAACTTGCTCTGCTTTTTTTACGATTTGCGTCTTATCTCAAAAGCATAGTCGTTCAAAAAAAGGCAAAGCCTTCAGCCCTGCGGTTTGTGGACGTGGAATTTAATTACTAAGAAAAGCCGGTCGGACTGAAGTCCTCACTGGCAAACTTGATTGAGAGTGTTAGTAGTGCCACAGATTTAGTCAGGTACACCAGCCAGAGATTTATCCCGCAGCGAGTAAAGGCAGGCAATTGCATAAACCGCCGGCCCTGAAGGACCTGCTAGTTTAAAAATCACATAACAAAACTTAAGCTAGTAGGGCGTTCACACCCGGCGGTTATTTACAACCTGCGTTGATGACATTCGATCTTGGTCATCTCGCGGCGTATGCCCGAGATCTGGATAGTTTTAGAAGACTATGCTTGTGATAACGATCCGGATTCCTGCCTTCGCAGGAATGACCGTAAAGCGGGGTAATGGAGGTTGTAACAGCGTTGATCGGAGTGTCGGATATAACAACCAGAAATAAACCTCACAAAGATCCTGAAGCAATACTGAATCAAGTTCAGCACATGGTTCAGGATGCCCCTGTTCAGCAACAAAATCCATCTGACGGATTACCCACCTGATGGATTGGAGTAGGAATCCCTTTTTTTAAAACTCAATTTTCCAGCTCAGCAACGGCAATACTAATCCTTCTTTAATAAGATCTACTTTTTCCGTTTTGAAGTTATAATCGAATCTTGGGTCTTTGGCTCCCAATAAGTTTTTGATCTGAAGTGCCCACAAAGTCGAGTAGTTTTCTTTGCTCGTTCGATACGTAACTGAAAGATCAACAATGTAATGCGTATCAAACTGTTGAGAAAATGCTCTTGTCTCATCGAATACCACTTCTTCGGTATTCATCGATGCAGTTTGAAGCACCGGACTGTAACGCTCTCCTCCTGTTATACTTCCCCTTACATTTAATCCCAGTAAATTTCGTCCTTCTCTTAAATTGAATTCTTTCCCAAAAAGAACATTCGCTGCTACTTTCTGATCAAAGCGACCATTTCTCCAGATTTCATCTCCTCCTTTGAATCTGTTTGAATAAAAAGTACCGGTCAGCAAATAATAATATCCTTTGCTCATAAATCGCTCTACCGTTAATTCTATTCCGTAGTTCTCTCCTTTTCCTTCATTCACCAGAGCGTCCGTAAAAGTGAAATCATGCACATAATTCAGCATCGAAAAACTACTGTCTGCGATTACCGGAACATCAAACATATTTTGCCAAAATCCCTCGATCTTAATTCGGTGCACTTTTCCGATTCCCTGATCTACGGAAGCTACCAAATGATGAGCTTTACTTGTTTTAAGGTTTTTATTCGGAAAATTCGCCTGTGGCTGGACAAAATAAACATCCAATTCTTCGATCTGACTGTGCAAGCCATAGCCAATATTTAACGCTGTTTCAGTTAACACCTGCCAGCTGATCGCAGCTCTGGGTTCCAGAACAAATTCATCATTTACAGAAAACCACTGTCCGTGTAAACCTCCCAAAACTGATAACCGCGGTGACACATTGAATTCTGATTGATGATATATCTGATACAGTTGCGCCTGATCTTTTTGACGAATCATACTTTGATAAGGAGATGAGTTATCGGGTTTTCCAGCCAGATCAAAATTGAAATAAAGCTGTTGTAATTCCACTCCTGTACGTGTAGTTATTCTTTTGCCAAGTCCTTGATTCAGAAAAGTTTTAAAAGCCAGTCGACTTGTATTGTCATCAATATTCAAATATGGATTCAGATTTAAATTATCGTCAAAACGTTCTTCTGAATATTCAGTGGAATTACCGGATAAAGCCAGAGTGCTTTTCAGATATCCTTTATTGTTTACGGTGATACTATGTGAAACTCCCACAGCTCCTACTCCCAGATCAATTCGGTTTTCTGTGAAATCACTGAATGCATATTCCCATTTGCTTGAATCTGTTTTAGCTTCCATCGTTTGAAGATCCAAACCTCCGATTCCCCAAAACTCAAAACGTCCACTATTCTGGGTTGGCACATCAATTTTGAACGACAGATCCTGATATTGAATTCGTCCCTCAACTGGCAGCAATGGTTGTAACAGCGTTAAAGTTGAAAACCGGTAATTGAACAAATAGGTTGCAGAGCCGTTCTTTTTTATAGGACCTCCGGAACTTGCCTCTAATCCGTTTATTCCGATTTGAACAGCGTGCTCTCTTTTGTTTCTGTTTCCTGATCTGAAGTTAATATCAAACACACCGGAAAGAGCATTCCCATATTCTGAAGGAAAAGCACCTGTAAAAAAATCCGAATTCGAAAGTAGCTGAGCACTAAATAATGTCAATCCCCCACCGCCCGCTACTGAAAGTCCTGCGAAATGATTCGGATTTGGGATCTCAATTCCTTCCAATCGCCATTGCACACTTTTGGGTGCATTTCCACGAATCGAAATAGCATTGTTCTGAACGCCTCCGGTGGAATTTACTCCCGGAAAAACGGTCACTAATCTGCCCGGATCGTCTAACCCGCCTGCATAACGTTGGGTCTCTTCTACCGTGAATTGTTTCACACTAACTTTAGCAAAATCGTTGATGGGTTTGTCTTTCTGAATAGTGGCAACCACCTCAATAGCTTCTCCTTCAAATACAGATTCTTCCATTTCTACATTAAGAACCGTTTGTTTACCTGAACTGACCAGAATATTTCGCAATATCACCGTCTCAAATCCCAGATAGCTGAACTTGATATCATGCCTGCCCAACGGGACTTTCTTCAAAAGAAAATTTCCATTTTCATCTGTGGATGTTCCAATAAGTGGCTCGTGATCCAGAACTAAAACATTAACCCCTATAAGTGTTTCCTGAGTCAACCTGTCCATAACTACCCCGGTAATTTCCTGAGTTTGAGGTGATGTCGATTGTCTGGCAAATACTGAAAATGAAAGTCCGGTCAGGATCAGAAACAGTGAAATGTTTTTCATGAATATATTTTATGCGGTTAATTGATTCGTACAAAAATACTTTCATATATCCCCATAAACGTCCACACCGTTGGGACTGGACTACTTTTTTGCGGATTACGTTCTCTTTGTGGGGCTAATAATTGGGTATGAAGATTTAGCTCGGTCATCTCGCGGCGTATGCCCGAGATCCGGATCTTTTTTAGGATCACATTCTTTGATAACGATCCAGATTCCTGCCTTCGCAGGAATGACTTTGGTTTAAATTTCTAAAGTTACAGACCTCCTCTGTCTCCTCCTGCAACAGGAGGAGGACTCGTTGATAAAAATTAGAATCATCTCGGGAATTCCCCTCCTTAACCAAGGAGGGGCGAACTACTCAGAACCAAAGAATTTGTTTAGGAACTGGGGAGGTTCGTTCCAAGAACCAGATTAAATCGAGGTAATGGAGGTTGTGTCAGCGTTGATCGGAGTGTCAGATATAAAAATTCCGTTCATAAGCTAGCAAGGGCTTCAGCCCTGCGGTTTTGTGGATGAGGAATTTAATTACGAAGAGAATTCGGTCGGACTGAAGTCCTCTCTAGAGAACTTAATACTGAATATTGGTAGTGATTTAGATCTACTCAGGTACACCAGCCAAGGATTTATCCCGCAGCAATTAAAGGACGGCAAAAACACAAACCGCAGAACCTGAAGGATCTGCTTGTTTAATATCCTTTAAAATGATCTGTGTCCTCAGCAAACAAAATCCGTCAGCCATGCAAAGCCCGATGGACGGAGAACTAGCTATCCATCATTCCGTTGAAAACGAGGTGATGGTAGTCGTAACAGCGTTGATTGGAGTGTCGGATATAACAACCAGAATTAAACCTCACAAAGATCCTGATCCGCCAGCTGGCGGACAGGATGACTCTACCTCTTCTATCTTAACCCTCAAGAGACTTTTTATACTGCGACGGTGTTAATCCTGTATGTTTTTTGAAAACCGAGTTAAACGATGATTTAGAATTAAAACCCGATTCTAATCCTATTCCCAATAACGTATAATTTTGAAATTCAGGATCTTTGATCGCTTGTTTTACGTTTTCTACCCGATAGCTATTTACGAAATCGTAGAAACTGGTATCGGCAAATGTATTGATCACTTCCGTTAAATTGTGGGTGGAAATATTGATCAGCCCTGCAAGTTCGGCTAAACTGAGATCGCTGCGTAAATATGGTTTTTCCTTTTCCATCAATGTGCAAAGCTCCTGATGGAATTCTTTCCCTTGTTCTTCATTTAATCCGGAACGGGTGTAACTTTCCTGTCGTGGTTTCTCCTCTTTGGTAACTTGCTTCTCTTCCCTTCCGATCGGAGTAAAAAACTCAGCCTGTTTTAATCCCATATAACCGATGCTGTACACAAAAATGGTAGAAGCGAGAAGTGTGAAATCGGTGTACTCGCTAAGTATGTCACTGAATGAACTTATCGTGTATAAAACTCCTGCTGTAATTCCGAGCAGCGTTCCTGCCAGTACAAAACCCTGCAACCAATCCAGGTTTCGTTTCTCTAATGTGGAATAATTCGCTCTGATCTTTTTTCTGTACTGATACAGATCCCTGATTATAAAAGGTAAATAAGTAAGACTGTACACTACTTTGAAATGAGTGATCCATTCACTTCCGTACTGCAATTCTCCGGTTTCGCTAAGCAGACTTAGTTTGGTTTCCCCTGATTTAAAATAAAACGGAAGGAAATACAGAGTTAAAAGGATAAACGGGATGAAATGCTTTTTCTGAGCAAGAGTGAGTCGCTCATTTCCTTTTATTAATGTTACAGAATAAAGATAGAGCAACGGGCCGTACAGTAAAGTAATTGAGAAATCCAGACCGATCACATGAGGATAGTTGTGATGCAGACCTACACTCAGCAAAGCCGCCATAGCCAAATCAATAGTAAAAACCAGCATTAATGCAGCCAAAATCCGGTTCGAAAGTTGATTCACTTTCTTAGAAACCAGCAGAAAAGTAAGCATCAAACCGTGAACAGCTCCCAGAAAAAATATCACACTCATGTAAATTGCACCAAATAATTCGTTCTCATAAATGAAAGATAACACTTATGAGCTAATGAGGAAGCGGGTATTAAATTTTCGAAGGTAGATGTCTATTTGAGATTTCTTTTTTATAGCCAAAACCCCAGATAGGTCATCTCGCGGCGTATGCCCGAGATCCGGATAGTTTTAGAGGATTATGCTTGTGATAACAATCCAGATTCCTGCCTTCGCAGGAATGACCGTAAAGTTGGGTGATGGAGGTTGTAACAACTTTGATCGAAGTGTCAGATATAAAAATCCCGTTCATAAGCTAGCAAGGGCTTCAGCCCTGCGGTTTTGTGGACGAGGAATTTAATTACCAAGAGATGCCGGTCGGACTGAAGTCCTCTCTCGCGAACTTAATACTGAATGTTGGTGGTGATTTAGATTTTCTCAGATACACCAGCGAGGGATTTATCCCGCAGCGAGTAAAGGCAGGCAGTTGCATAAACCCCAGAACCTGAAGGATCTGCTTGTTTAAAAATCACATAACAAAATTTATGCTAGTAGGGCGTTCACGCCCGGCGGATATTTACAACCTGCGTTGATGACATTCGATCTTGGTCATCTCGCGGCGTATGCCCAAGATCTAGATAGTTTTAGAGGATTATGTTTGTGATAACGATCCAGATTCCTGCCTTCGCAGGAATGACCTCCTCTGTCTTCTCCTGCAACAGGAGGAGGACTCGTTGATAAAATTTAGAATCAACTTGGGAATTCCCCTCCTTATCCAAGGAGGGGCGAACTACTCAGAACCCAAGAATTTGTTTAGGAATTGGGGAGGTCCGTTTCTTGCTCAACAACCAAAATAAAAAAGGACGTCATCTCGCGGCGTATGCCCGAGATCTAGATCTTTTTGAGCATTATGCTTGTGATAACGATCAAGATTCCTGACCGCAAAGCAGAAAAGACCTCCTCTGTCTCCTCCTGCAACAGGAGGAGGACTCGTTGATAAAAATTAGACTCAACTCAGGAATTCCCCTCCTTACCCAAGGAGGGGCGAACTACTCAGAACCCGAGAATTTGTTTAGGAATTGGGGAGGTCCGCTTCCAACGAAAGCACCGGAACCAGATCAAATACTAAATTAAATTTGCGTAGCTAAATAACTACATATATATTTGTAGTCAAATAACTACATATGAATTTACGAAGAGACGTTTTCCAGGCTATAGCTGATCCAACCAGAAGAACCATCCTTCTTTTGGTGGCTGCTCAATCCATGACCGCAGGTGCCATTGCTGCTAACTTTGAGACCTCAAGGCCTACGGTATCCAAGCATTTGCAGATACTCACTGAGTGTGAGCTGCTTGAACAGCAACAAGACGGTAGAAAAATTTATTATCACTTAAATCCGCATAAGTTTAAAGAGATCGCTGATTTCATTGAGCCCTTCCGCAAGTTCTGGGACGATCGATTTAATAAACTGGAGAGTGTTATGAAAAATTATTCATCAGAAAACGACCAATAATGGAAAGAAAAACAAAGGTACACGCCGAAGACGGCAAACAGGAAATATTGATCACCCGCGAATTTGATCTGCCGCTTAAAATGCTTTTTAAAGCATATCAGGAACCGGAAATTGTGGAACAATGGATGGGCACTAAAGTCGTGAAATTGGAAAATAAAAATCACGGAAGTTATCACTTTGTGACTACCGATCCCGCCGGAAACGAGCACGTTTTTCATGGAACTGTTCATGAATTTCTTCCCGATCAAAAGATCATCCGCACTTTTGAAATGGAAAACACTCCTTTTCCTGTACAGCTGGAATTCTTAGAATTTGAAAAACTTTCGGAAACCACCAGCAAGCTGAACATGCAAATTATTTATCGCTCTGTTGCTGATCGCGATGAAATGCTGAAACTCCCCTTTGCACAAGGCATAAATATGGCGCATAACAGACTCGAAGAAATACTAACCGATCTTAAATAACGACTATGACCACTTCAAAAAAACAAAAAATCACTTACTGGGTAGCCACGCTTTGGCTGGCTCTCGGAATGACATCCACCGGAATTGTCCAATTAATAAAACTGGAAGAAGACATCGAAATGATGAACGGTTTGGGTTATCCCGTTTATCTGCTAACCATATTGGGTGTCTGGAAGATCTTAGGCGTCATTGCCATACTTGTACCAAAATATCCGTTGATCAAAGAATGGGCGTATGCCGGATTCTTCTTTATGATGACCGGTGCTCTCACCTCTCATCTTATAGTTGGTGATGGAGTTGAACGTCTCTTCGGTCCTACTTTACTTATCGTATTAACTATTATTTCGTGGTATCTCAGACCCGCGGAACGTAAAATCCCAACGCTAAATCAGTAAATGCACACCATGAATCCCAAGGTTAATTTCTTTTTTAATAAAAACAGCAAATGGCAGGACGAATATGAATTATTGAGAACCATTATTCTGGATTGCGGACTGACCGAAGAATTAAAATGGGGCAAACCATGCTACACCGTAAACGGGAACAATGTGGTGTTGATACATGGATTCAAAGACTATTGCGCGCTATTGTTTCATAAAGGAGTGTTGCTGAATGATGCAGAAGATATTTTAGTACAGCAGACCAAAAATGTACAGTCGGCACGACAAATTCGCTTCACCGATGTGAAACAAATAAACGATATGATGGCGATCATACGGTCTTATATCTTTGAAGCGGTTGAAGTTGAAAAAGCAGGACTGGAAGTACCGATGAAAAAGACTTCTGACTTTGAAATGGCAGAAGAATTCCAAGAAAAGCTGAATGCCATGCCTGAACTGAAAAAAGCTTTTGAATCACTAACTCCCGGCCGACAAAGAGGCTATCTCCTCCACTTCTCCGGAGCCAAACAATCCAAAACCCGGACTTCTCGAGTTGAAAAATGCATTCCCGACATTCTTGAAGGCAAAGGTCTGAACGATCGCTGAACCGGAGCAAATCCGACCACATTGGCAAATCGAATTTGTACGAGAAATGTCTAACCGTATTTAGAATGGCGAATTTAAAACCCAAATTCCGTACGGGCGGATGGCGATCCGCTCCGAAGGTTTTACCGCTAATGAATCCATTCCAAAATTGCAAAATCCCTGAACAACCAAACGAAAATACCCAAATAATAAGTTTTTGCTTTACTTGCTGTAATTGTTCACTTTATCAAAATTATTTTAATAATATCATGAATAGACTGTGTGTTATGCTTTTGTTGAAGGTAATAGTGTCCAAGATATCTATGAGAATACTGACTATTTTATTAGCCTCAGTTCTTATGACTACTGTCTCTCGCGGACAAAAGTTGAAAGATATTGAAGCAATTAAACTGAATACCAAATTCATTCTCGAGCTGACCAAGAACGGTTCCAATGAGCTTGATTACAAAATTGTATCAACTGAACCATTTGAAGGTGAAATACAGATGAGTTCAGCTTTTAAACTTCTCGATGAAAACCTTGAGATTAACAGAATCCAGGGAATATTGGCACTTGGAACATTTGGTTCCCGAATGAGCATACTTCTGGTTATGAAAAATGGACTTGACAAACCATTGCAGTATGAGCTAATGATTGATGAAAAGGGTAAAGGTAAGTATATGAAGACCTCAACTAACGCACTGAGCCCTAACATCCCTTCAATTGAAATATGGCCATACAACATCCATTCAATTAAGATAGTCTCGTTTAAGGAGATAGAACTTGAACCAATTACCCTATCTGAACCTGAAATCGACTCAACTTGCATTTTGAATCCGAATCTAACAGTCACGAATGGAGAACTGCTATTCAAGCAACATTTCAATAAAGTAATTAATGGGTTAACTGGAGATGAAGACTTTAAACTTGAAACTATGTTAGCTTTTGAGGATTCGATCAACTCAGAAGACGTTTCACTTGGACACTTTTACTCTCTTGGTGAAGGAATTTATCCATTTTTCAAGAACTACAAGTTTGGTAACCCCTTACAATACAGAAGGGTCGAATGTCCATATTTTGACGGTCATTCGAGTTACTTCTACACTAAGGATGAAAATAACCTGAAAGTTACTGGTTACGAATGGGGTGAGTTTAAATTAAGTGATTGGCCGGACAAGAAAGTTGACAGAACCGAATTGAAAAATACATTTGAACAAAAGTATGCATCTATCAAACGGGTTGTTACAGGAATGTTAGGAGAACCAATGCCTTTGAATGGAGAACCAAATTCTGGACGGGTTGATGCCAAGTGGAAAAATTCTAATGGAATCAACGCCTATATCTTCATGTTTACTAACTATAACCAAATAAGGCTTTATGTTTTTCGAGACTGATAAACTATTACTGAAAATATTTGCTAATCGAATTAGACCGAGTAAAAATACCGATGCAAGGATTGAAAATTGGCGAGCAATTGCAATGGTTAATAAAACAGAAAAGTAAATGGATAGTTGCAATGAAATCCACAAAATTTTCAATGGTTTAAAAGAATACAAGTTTCCATTTGACTCAAAAGAAATACCAAAAAACGGAATTTACATTCTGTTTGAGAAGGGCGAGAAGATAAATGGACTTAAAAGAATTGTAAGAGTCGGAACACATACAGGTGACAATCAACTTCAATCCAGATTGAAACAACATTTTGTCAAAGAAAATAAAGACCGTAGCATTTTTAGAAAAAACATAGGTCGAGCATTATTAAACGCTGACAACGATAGTTTTTTAGAACAATGGCAGTTGGATTTGACAAGCAGAGCTAATAAAGAAACACATTCGGGAAAAGTGGATTTTGAAAAACTAAAAAGTGTCGAGAAAAGAGTAACGGAATATATTCAAAGTAACTTTTCATTTGCGGTTTTCGAGGTTTTAGAAAAAGAACAAAGATTAAGAATTGAATCTCGAATTATATCCACGGTTTCAAATTGTACAAATTGTAAACCAAGCAAAAATTGGTTAGGATTGTCATCGCCAAAACAGAAAATTATTGACAGCGGTTTGTGGTTAGTGAATGAATTATGGAAGCAGTCTTTATCGGAATCGGAATTGGAAGATCTGAGAAAAATTACCCAAAAGCTTCTGAACTCTTCTACAGAGCAATACCTCTAGAATTACATTTACGAAAGTCACGTACATTCATCCTCAGCCATCCACCAAATTCATTGCAATGAAATACGATCACTTCAAGGTTGACATAGAACATAAAATAGCACGGGTTGCTTTCAACCGGCCGGAAAAGTCGAACGCGCTTAACTTAGACGCCTGGCTTGAGATGCGATCCATTTTTGAGATGCTGTCTGAAACCGCTGAAGTCAGAGTGATCATTCTCTCGGGAGAAGGAAAACATTTCTGCGCCGGAATAGATCTGGAGTTGTTAATGTCGATCGATCAATTGCGAGCTATTTCCGATCAAGACCAACGTAGGGAGAAAGCCAAAGAATTTATTCTAACCCTTCAGCAGGCAGTTACCTCCATAGAAAAATGTTCCAAACCGATGATCGCTGCCGTCCACAACGGATGTATCGGCGGTGGAGTAGATATTATTTCCGCTTGTGATCTGAGATATTGCACTAAAGACGCTTATTTCTGTATCAAAGAAATTGATCTGGCTATGGTTGCTGATCTGGGAACGCTTCAACGCTTACCAAAGATCATCTCCCCTTCCATAGTTGCAGAAATGGCCTACACCGGAAAGAATGTATTCGGTCCCGAAGCAAAAGAAATCCATTTAGTAAATGAATGTTTTGACACGGAAGAATTATTGCACGAAGGCGTTATGAAAATTGCATCAAGTATTGCGGAAAAATCACCCATTTCCATTCGTGGAACTAAAAACGTATTACGACATTCAAGAGATCATTCCGTCGAAGACGGCCTTGAATATATCGCAGACTGGAATTCCACCATGTTATTCTCTGATGATATGGCTGAAGTATTTGAAGCCATGAAGGAAAAACGGAAACCTGATTTTAAGGATTGAAGCCTACATCGGCTTTACTTCTCCGCCCTGTGGCATAATATCGATTTCTTAAACATTTGCTTCAGATACAGTATTGGTGTAATTTTGCATCAAAAAGATGGCGCGTCAGAGCATTACATTTACAAGACCAAATGATGAATGGTTGAAATCTCAGGTTGAGAACGAAGAATATTCCAGTAAGAGTGAATTAGTTAACGATCTAGTGCGGCAGGCAAGAAATCAGAACGCTGAGATAAACTGGATCAGAGCAAAACTGGAAAGAGCTGAAAAAAGTGGTTTTACCACCGACACTAAAGAAGAGATACTAAACCAATCAAAATCTCAGCTGAAAAATGGCTGATTATCGGTTAAGCAATGAAGCTAAAATAGATTTAATAAGAATTCATCAGTACGGTATCAAACAGTTCGGTGTACAACAAGCCGATCTGTATTTTAAAGCTCTATTTGATTGCTTTGATAATATTTCTGAAAGACCATTCTCTTTTGAATCTGTTGATTACATCAAATCAGGATACCGACGATGTGTTTGTGGTTCAGATAGTATTTATTTCAAAATTAATAATGAGATAGTAGAAATAATGGCAGTTAATGGAAATCAGGATTTGTCAAGCATTTTGTAACCGGATTCGATAAATATAAGCCTACATCGGCTTTACTTCTCCGCCCTGTGGCATAATATCGATTTCTTCCACCACGCTTCTGGGGCTGAGTTCAGAAAGGGAAACGATCATTCTTCCCACATCTTCCGGATCGATCAACTTTTCAGTTTCAATATCCACCCCTTCCCAGGAAGTAGAATAGGTTTGTCCCAGATTTATCGCCGTAACCGCAATGTTGGTTTTGGCTAATTCTTTCCGCAGAGAGCGCGTGTAACCCAAAAGCGCATGTTTGCTCATCGTGTATGCGCCGCTGTCTCCATAGCCTTTTTTGGAAGCCTGTGAGCAAATATTCACGATCAAGCCTCGCTCCTGTTCTTTCAACACCGGTAGTACTTGTTTTGTGATATTGAAAGTGGAAAATGTATTGATTCGGTATTGTCGGTCAAACTCTTCAGCAGTTGTATCTGTTAACTGCTTAAATAAAAATACGCCGGCATTGTTAACCAAAATTCCCGGATTCAAAGAGCTGAAATCAATAGCGGCAATTTCTTCTTCTGAGGTCAGATCTGCAGAAATGGTTTCTACTTTCGGTGCGCCCCAATCCACACATTGTTGTTTCGCTTTTTCCAGATCGGAAGTATTGCGTGCAATTAATACTAAAGGATGATCAGTTTTTTCCGCAAACATCTTTGCTATGGAAAGACCGATTCCCTTGCTCCCTCCTGTTATCAAAACAGATGATTTTTTGAAACTCATTACGGAACCTTCAAAAACTTGTGCGTCTGCAGGCTGATTCCCCACTCAGGATGTTCTTTCACATATTCCACAATAAGCGGAATGGATTTTGGAGTGTCCCATTCCGGTTGTAGTAATAAAGTCGTTCCCTCAGGACATTTAGCTGCGTTTTCTTCTGCCCAAGCCAGATCTTTGTTGGTAAGAACCACCACTTTCAGTTCATCCACAAATTCAAAGATCTCTTCGGTTGGTTTTTTAAATCTCTTTGGCGAAAGTGTGATCCAGTCTAATTCTCCCGATAATGGAGATGAGCCACTAGTTTCAATATGGATCTGAACACCAAGTGAATGCAATGCTTTTGTCAGCGGAAACAGATCGTGCATCAACGGTTCCCCACCTGTGATCACTACAAAAGGAGCGCCGCTTTCTTTTACGACTTCAACCAGTTCAGAAACTTTCATCACCGGGTGACCTTCTTCTTCCCAGCTTTCTTTAACGTCGCACCACCAGCAGTTTACGTCACAACCCGCCGTTCTGATGAAATAGGAAGCTCTTCCAGAATGCGCACCTTCGCCCTGTATTGTATAGAAATGCTCCACGATCGGATATTCGACGTCGAGTATCTCTTTTTCATCGTTCATTAAAGCAACCGGTTGCTTGTTCATAGTATTGAGGGAACTGTTTATAAAAACGGGATTTTATTGATCTCACAAAATACGGCTAATACTAACCAGAAGAAACCAGAGGATGGGACTAGTTCAAGTCATCTCGCGGCGTATGCTCGAGATCTGGATAGTTTTAGAGGATTATGTTTGTGATAACGATCCAGATTCCTGCCTTCGCAGGAATGACTTTGATTGAGATTTCTAAAGTTAAAGACCTCCTCTGTCTCCTCCTGTAACAGGTGGAGGACTCGTTGATAAAATTTATAATCAACTCGGGAATTCCCCT